>Ga0137394_10000061_pt1 | contig 73473 bp, 83 predicted proteins | sample czobulk116metaG_FD_108278 | JGI IMG/M metagenome (GOLD analysis project Ga0137394, IMG submission 108278) | Vadose zone soil microbial communities from Angelo Coast Range Reserve, California, USA - czobulk1.16 metaG | ecosystem: Environmental > Terrestrial > Soil > Vadose zone | place: USA...
GATCCCTGTTCGTACTAGCGGCATGAAGGAAGTGTGATCCCAGGCAAACTCCGAGCAATTCGCGGCAGGTTAGCAAGTCTAAAGACACCCATGTCAGAGACGGGCCAACGGACTACCATGGAGGCGCCGTACCTTTAGAATCGACGTGCGGCGCAGCGAAGATGACACTAGAGGCAGCTTCCACGACAACCGGGCTCAAATTGCCGCTGGGAAACTTGAGGATATAGAGCGCAGAAGGCGGTGGGTGAATTACGTACCTTTCCAAGTCAGAGAAATGCTGAAGGAGAATACCGATGTAAGTCTCCAAGTTCTCTAGCAGGTCTCCCATCACTTCATCCTGTATCAGCCTCTGACCCTTTGCGCGAGCCAATGTTTCATTGCCTAGTTGAAGAAGGATGGATATGTCTCTTCCGATGACTTGTCCTTGTGCATCTTTGCGGTGTCGAAGCTGGCCTAACCGTTGAGCGGTGAGGCGGAACTGAGCCTAAACACTAAGGGTAGTCCGCTGATGACAGTCCCGAGTAAGCGCAAAAAAAACCCTACACACCTTCGCGCTCGTCGGATCCCAGGTTATCATCCTCGCAGTTGAAAACTGTGAGTACTACGGAAGGATTAGGGAGTGAGAAAGTTTAGCTTATAAAAACGCCTACGATATTACAGAACAGCGCTCAGCGGCAAACCTGTCACAACTGTCCGGCGGCTTGGGGTTGAGCGGGCGATTAACCGTATGAAATTGAAATTTGCCACGTGCGCAGCTAACTGCGAATTAGCAAATCGCTGCCTTCCCCGGTCTAAATTATATGATACAGTTACGGTAACATGAATATAGAGCTGCTGGGCGAGATATCAGATATCTGCCTCAGAAAAAATGCTCGGGTAACCGCTTTTCTAACCGACTCTTTCGTGCAGACTCCCTACGTGAATCACGCGCACTACTAGGGAGCGATGCCAACAGATATGAGATATGCCCAGATGAGGAGTAATCCATGGGCGCAGTGACAGGGTCACTCTGGGAACTGGGCCATACACTTCCCGTTTCAGACTCTGCCGACAGCGGCCCCCGAGGCTTACTGGCGATGCGCCAGGTGTATGTCGCAAGGCCAAGCCCATAAAGGATGACTTAAGATATTCGGATCAGGTGCAAAAATGGTAGTTTAAAGCCGGTGTACCCACGCAATAATGGAGGGACCCAGCTTGCGATGATGAGGTAGACGTTGATTAGCTGACAGACCCCGCGACTGTCCGGTGCTTGGACATATGTGAGCGGAAAGATACCGCTGAAATGGCACGACAACTCACTATCATCAGGGCAAGGATTCGTTGTGTTCCAGATAACGAATGATGCAGCCAAGCCGATGTGACAAACCAGCAAGAGAAGGAGACGCGCGCCATCGAGCCACGTTCTAAACTTCACGAGTATTCTGAGCAGTTCTTGTTCAGACAAAGGATGGGAGATACGCGGAGGAGTCCACGGACAGGATTGGTAGCATAATCACCGTAAGGGTATCAACCCCTAGAAAGATGAAAAGGAAAGACCCTATAGTTGCAAAGGTTAGAGATGCGTCGGTCATATCGGCAATACAACCACGAACGTTCGGACGAAGTAGAAACCTCCCATCGAAGGAACAACACGCAGGACAACAAGATAACCCAGACAAAACATATGAGAGTCGTCAAAGCTGTTGGTTTGTATGAGCACGCTGCCCGATGCATCGATCGCAATAGGACGTACAGAACGTCGCCATTCTCAGCTTCAGAAATAAAGGCGAGTGTTCCATGTCGCGTTGGTCAACGCGGCGGGGCTTGTGGAGAGCCCACTGCTAACGCTGAGATGTAGTCCGTACGGAGCTGGCCAGCCAGCACCGACTGGATGTAAGAATGGAGGCCCTGATAAAGGAGAAGGGAGGGTGAGGGTATTGCTTGCATCGGAACAATAGAGGGTGGACAGTGTCCAGAAATACAAGCGTGACAAAAGTGAAGCTAGTGAAGGCTCCATGCCATTGTTTGATGCGTGTGAAGAACGTGGCGCAGAAGCGTGAGATGCGATCGCCCTTTGTTCGGCCAATCGACCACGACCGAGATGCGAACATAACAATTAATATTAACGGCTACTATGATACAGATTACGGGTCTAGGTATCGCATAGAAACGAGACACATGGGTAGTGGTTGATGTGAAACTGCCTTGGGACGGTGAAATCGGACAACAGATAAGGCGTGATCAGGTAACTGTAACAATCTCGCCCTTTCCATCCTTGAGTATGACCAGTTCACAATCCAGCTTCTCGCCAGTATCGAGGCACACTATATCAGTGGGATCGATAGGATTTGTCTTGATCTGTCGCTTTTCCATGAAAGAACGCCCCAAAACCACATCGAAGTGTGACTCTTCAGACAAGTAGACCGCATGCGTGGTCTTGGTCTGGCCAACAGTGATGGGTAGCTTTCCGAGACTTAAAAATGCGGTCAAAACACGACGATGATTCAAAGGACAGAAGAAAGGGTGAAAGGGCTCACTTGACTAAGCCACTATACCCGTAGTGTCCTGGGGCTGCGTCTTGCGGGATGAAGCTGTGCCTCATGGCAAACTTTCGGGACATATACACATGACGATACCCATTCCTGAGCAGCATGCGTACTGCATCCTATAAGTCAGGAGTACGTTCCGGAAGAAGCTGCTGTCCTCGTACCATTTTGTACAGGACCAATAGTACCAAGAATTGTGCGAACTCCGTTGCTTGTATGAAAGTCCTCGAACTCTTTCTTGTGCTTTGGGATCCCATCATGCATAGTACCGTGCTTCTTCTTGCCTCGTGGGGAAGGGGGGCTGTGTTGGGGGCTGGCTGGGACCGGCACAGTATGGTCAGGGTGAAAGAGGTAGAAAGATGGATTTCGGTATGATGACTGAGATGGCAAGGGTTCAGAAGGATCCCTGAGATAGATAGTCGGAGGGCTCGTGTTTTCGTTCTGCCTCCACTGGAAGATGGTATAATCTCCATCTGTCGAGAGTCCTATGAAATCCGCCGGGTTGAGCACATATACTGAAACGCACCGTCATCTAGGTTCCAGACGGAGCCGTTCCATTCGTACTTTAGCCATCCAGGCCCAACGCGCTTCCCATGAAATTCAGTATTTCTCTTTCTGCTGAGCTTGTCAAAGAGCGATGTCAGGGGATCGGTTGTAACTGAAGTAGATGAGATGGGCTTGAGCGGCACCCAACGGTCGTGAAAGAGACGCGATCATACCAGAATGAACTAGGGCTATGGAAGAGGAGGGTGTATGGATACTGATAACAGAGGGCCTGTCTGAAGCCATTCTGATAGTGGAGTGTTAAAGGGTTTTGCCTGGTCTTGGTCAGCTGCTAGTGCTCCTGGCGGCAACACTGTATACGGAAAAGACACTGATAGTATGCGTGGCAATGAGAGATGGCAAATGTACCTGCAACACTATTCAAATTCCGACACTCGGTCACTGACTCAGGCGAGCGTTGCATATTTCTCATTCGACCAAGGATCCAGCAGTCGTGAGGTCACCACCGAACAACCGTTTCAAGAATGTCTGATCCCACTACCCGAGGAAAAGCTTGGCCTCTGGCACCTGCCGACCTGAACAATCAGGTGCGAACGTCCACCCTTCTGCTTGAAGTGGCAACTTTTCCCAACCACATTATGTTCAGATTCTTGATCTGATACAGCAGGCTTCCACCTACAAGCAGCTCAAGAAAGGGGCAAATGAAGGTATGCCTCGTAACTTTCCGTGAGAATCGCCAAGTGAAACGGTTTGTCACAGCAACGAAAACACTCAATCGTGGCATTGCCGAGTTCATCATCTTGACGGCCGACACTGAACCGCTGGAAATTCTGCTCCACCTCCCGTTACTTTGTGAAGAGAAGGTATGCCTTCTCCGACCCATTGATTGGTCCATATACCTGATGGCTTCCCTCGCAGAATGTACCTTACGTATTCATCGAGTCCAAGGCAGCTCTTGGACGTGCTTGTGGTGTCACTCGGCCTGTCATCGCTGCAAGTGTTACCACGAATGAACAGCGGGAGCTACAGAGTCAGATACAAACGATTAAAAAAGCCATCGACAGGATCATGGTCTAGGTGCACATTCCTTTAATAATGGCCAAATACAATATGCAACCCTGTCTTCCCTCCCATCTCTCTACACTCGTGCTTCGCTCTTCGCTATTGAATGCCCGACCTGAGTCGGAGCGTACCAGAATGCCATACGCTGGGAGATGTTACAATGATAGTGTACTGATTACGCGCAATGGACCAACAGTTGGACAAAAATGGGAATAGGTAAGGTTGAGCAGCCCTGGCTACTTCGGAACATTCTCGCGGGCCTGCTGTCGAATCCTACGCCTGTTACCAGACGATTGCTATCAGTGCATCCAATCTTGACCGAGAACAGGGGACATACTCATAAGCTACCTTGTCGTTCCTACCAAGAGAGTTTGTTAATAGGGCCTGTAGCGTCAATAACAACCATGACCCACTTGAACATAGTGTACGCCTCGCTCTGAGCCGGATCATTGACATTCGGATCATTCAGTAGCGCCTGGACACCCAACACAATCTACAAAAAGAGCATTCAGATCTCGCCATCGGGAGTTCGTTTCCAAGTACCTACCTGCTTGATGGTAATAGCAGGCTTCCACGATTTCTCCTCATCAAGTATAGATAGACAAACAGTCCCTGAAGGGTATACGTTTGGATGAAATAGTGGCGGCACAAATTTACCTGTATAATGTTATGAGTTCAACCAGAAGTCCTACTCGGGATCCACGCGTACATTTAGGAGGCTTAGACGGATAGTCTGATTAATAGTGTTAGCGGCATTGTTCGAGGCCACTAGTGAATTGGCCATACCTTCTGGGAAGGTCATGTTCAGTTTGTAAAGCCCACCATCCCAAGGGGTCTAGAGGAAAAGTATATCCATCAAGTGAAAGCCGAAGCACACCTCAAAGCCCTCACCCCCTCCTTCCCTGGTATGCCGACCTCCCATTCCAAGAGATTCATGGACCCATCAGGAGACTTGGTAGGCTTCGCATAGAATCCCTGTAAATTAACTGATTAGGGCTTATTAAACACCTCTGTGGGCAGAGGCACACACGAATGGATGGTCTTTCCGCCACTGCTTCCTTTCCTCGGCGAGTCGGGGGCGACAGATGCCAGACATGTTGCTAGTGTTGTTGGGATGACTCGTATTGGCAAGGCAGAACTGGTTCGGGCCAAACGTGGTCAAACAACGGGGACGCGTATGACGCTGACGCGGCATGCACAACCTGGCTTTAACGCACCGGCGAACATGAACTCCTTGGTTAGCAAGTTCTCGACAACCGACGCAGATAGTGAGATCAGGAGAGCCAAAGGTATTGCCGAAGAAGATGGTCTGACAGATGCTATGTGGGGATCACAAGCCGGATTCGGTCAGTTAGTTCATGGACATGCTTTCAATATCCCTGCCGTGCCAGACGTGCGTTCCAGCAAACACTTTTTCTCGCCAACAATCGTCTCACGGCGTGTCATGTGTCTCATTCTAGCCCGCGGCGTTCCTGAGGCTTCACACCGATGATCATGCCGACCCCAACTGCAAGATCAAGATTCAACACGGAACTACCACCCTTGCTTTCCGGTTTCAAGGTGGCGTTATCGTAGCTGTGGACTCCCGCGCTACCGCAGGAAGCTACATAGGTATGTTTTACATTGAAATGGGAAGATTCGCGTTAACGCTCTACGCAGCGTCTGGCACCGTGAAGAAGGTGATCGAGATCAATCCATACCTTTTAGGAACGATGGCAGGTGGTGCAGGTGTGTCGTTATGCGGCCTTCGCGTAGCATCTTGGAGGTTAACACCATGCTCAGCCGATTGTCAGTACTGGGAAACGTATCTTGGTATTCAGTGCCGGTTGCACGAGTTGAGGAACCGGGAGCGGATATCTGTTGCAGCCGCTTCCAAGTATCTCAGCAACCTCGTCTACAGCTATAAGGGCATGGGTCTCAGTATGGTACGCTTCTCTTACTTCTTATCGTGAACAGTCGTCATTCATTCCACGCAGGGTACAATGATATGTGGTTGGGATAAAACTGGTCCTGCCATCTTCTACGTCGATTCGGACGGATCCCGTCTCAAGGGCGATTTGTTTTCCGTCGGCTCAGGTAGTACATTTGCATATGGTGTCCTCGATCAGGGCTATCGGTGGGACTTGACGGATGAGGAGGCTCAGGAGCTTGGTCGAAGGAGCATTTATGCTGCTGGCCACCGTGATGCATTCTCCGGTAACACTTGCAACCTGTACCACGTAAAGGAGGATGGCTGGAGATTCATTGGTACGCCCTCGCCGCTACTGCTGTTCGTGGTATATATTCATTTACTGTCATTGTCAGGCAACTACGACGTTACGAAAATGCACTACGAGGGGCCTGGTGCGGTTCCTGGTGCACCTGGTGGTGGGTATGGCTATGATGTTCGTACGGATAGTCGCTGGGCTGTCCTCTCCAAGTCGGTTCCAGCATAGATACAATACGGTTTGTACTGTAGTTGTGCACTTTGTATTTCAAAAAGCGATTCCCAATTTGGATGTTACTCATTAACATTAGCCTGAGTCGTCAGTCGGTCAGGTCAGACAACGCACAGTAAGCTCATGAAGCGCCTTTTTTCAAAGTCGTCAAAAAATCGACAGCCTTCGACGCCTGCTGTACTCGTACAGAATAATGTAGTCGCCCGCACGCCCGCACCGCAGCCGAAATCTGTTGCACCTGCCAGTGCCTCGCACCCACGACCACACGACCACATCGCTGTCTTACCTACGCAAGATGGACTCCTCCTGAGACCGCATATAGCTCGTCAAGGCGAATCAGATGACTATGTCCGTATTGCCTGGGGTAAAGTACCCGAGATTAAGCAATTCCAAGGACCCATCCCGACCGCTGGCGTCAATCAGACATTAGCCGTGATAGTCTACGGCATCATTGGCATCATTGACCTGTTCGCTGGTAGCTTATCCACTCTTCCCTCCGAAGTCTTTCTCGATTACGTTGAATTTCTGCGCAGAATCCTATCTCCTCGTTATCACGTCCAGGCGGGAGGTCGGACATAGTGAGGGCTTTCATACTTGCCGCTTGACGCTGAAGTCATGTTCGTTTAGTACTTGACGAAAGCCGCAAAGTCTACGCCGTCAAAGACGTCACGGCCATTCCTCTGGGAGGTTTTCAACAAGCCATATCCGTAACCAGCGCCGTTGCGCGGAGCAATGCTGCAAAGGCTCGTGTGTCCCTCCTCACGAGCCCGACTCCGGGCCATCCCAGTGACATCACTGGGTCTGCTGATGAGGCGGGGAACCGTGTCAGATTCTCAGAAGAACCCGAAGTCAGATTGATGACTCCTACAGTCGTCGACGAGTTCACTGTCATTGACAGGTCACCGTCTCCTCTTTCAGTGGTCTCCGTTGCTTCCTCCGTATCGTCTGAAGTCTCCGCGGCTCCTGTTACGAAGGTGCTGGCAAATCGCTTGTCGTTCTGGAACAAGTCTCCCAGAAAGAATAGTACCAAAGATCTGGACGTCGAATCTCCCCTTGTTGCTGAGGAAGAAGTTCAGCCTTTAGACGCATTGATCCAGGAGGATATGCCTGAACCTCAAGAAGTGCTGAACAGAATTGTCGAGACCGCGGCGCCTTCTCCCGCCACTATCAGTGAAAAGTACGCTGAGCTAGAAGCGAAGATTCTTCGACAAACTGTCAAGGAATTCGCGAAAGGAGGGATGTATTTTGCATATGATTTTGGTACGGTGATACACATACTCTGCAAAAGTCCTGCTTATTGAAATGGTCCCAGACATAACGCATACCCTGCAACGTAAACAGGAACAGCTTGCTAAGACTCAGAAACAGAATGCTTTGCTCGCTGAACTTGATGCCTTGGATATATCAGCTCAGCCCGTGGCGCACGGCGAGAATATCGATGCCTTATCAGAGCCATTACCAACCCATCCACTATGGCATCGAGTGGATCGCCAATTTTGGTGGAATGAACACCTCTCGAAGCCCTTCATTGATGCCAAAGTATCCACCATTTCATTCCCGAAGTCTGCTGTTCCTAACTCCCAATTTACTAGCTGCATTCGTATGTCTTGCCACTCGTGCAAGGGTTCTTCCAGGTCGCCTCTTTTTCAATTCCGCAGGATACTGAGCTTGCGGAACCTGGCGACACCACTCGCGTAGATTATATCATAATGTCTAGGCGTTCTCGAGACCGGGCTGGCCTTCGGTATCAGCGTCGAGGTGTAGATGATGATGCTCACGTCGCCAATTTTGTTGAGACGGAGACTATCACCAGAGTGGAAGTATGTGATCCCAATTGCTCATCGACGTATTAATCACAGCTTTCTTGTTCCAAGCGCGAGAACGTCACCAATATCTTTAGCTACGTTCAGATTAGGGGGTCTAGTAAGTCATTGTGTTTCAGATGCACCATCATGATGACACTCATCGCCTATAGTTCCATTGTTCTGGACGCAGTCGGGTGCTGGCCTAAAGCCCCCGCCCCAGTTATCTCCCGAAGCGACGCACGAACAAAACCTTCGGGCACTTACTCGCCACTTCAAGCGGATGTTACCAACATACGGTCCTCATGTAGGTATTTTGACACCGAAGAGTATGTATGAAATCACGCCAGGACTGTAGACCATCGTGAACCTAGCAGAACAACATGGGAAGGAAGGGGTGATCACCAACGCATACCGCGAATACGCCGAAGAAGCGCAGCTGTCAGACGTCAAGTACGTATCATGCGAACGTAGGCACGAACTCACTGACGGTGCGGAAGATACTGCCAATATGACTTTCATGCGGAGACCAAGGGTATGAAGTGCGTCATATGTTTCATAATGATTGTGCTCTGTGCATCATAGCAGGCAGATACGAGAACATCTCAAAGCTTATCACCCAGCTCGAACGGTCGTTCGAGTCTCAAGGGTAAGCAAAAGGCAGAACGATGACTATCAATCATAAGAAACCCCTTTATTGTGATAGGTTTCTGTGGATATCCGGTCAAGCCATGTTATCCCAACAGAAAGGCGTTTACCGAGTGAACTGCATCGATTGTCTAGACCGGACGAATGTCGTGCAGGCCAGTAATACCATCCATCTTCCTGGTCTTACGGGCTCACGAGCTATGCAGTCAGCGTTCGCTCGGTACGTTCTAAATCAACAGCTACTCGTCTTGGCCTTGAACCCTTCCGGTGCTACGGCGGAAATGGATGTCGTTTTCAACGATGGTACGACAGCGGGCTGAGCATTGGTTAGCTAGTATCTGGATATTGATCACATCGTTAGCGTGGGCAAACAATGGAGATGCTATTAGTCGATGCTAGTGTGTGCTATCGTTCCTGCTATTCACTTTTGCTCATACAGGGACAGCGCAGGAACCTCGGCCCTTAAGGTCAGTAACAAATCAACACTATATGACCTGAGTACTGATGACCCTTTCATAGGGCGATTATACGCGGTAGCGTCACCAACCCATTCCTTGACCCTTTCTGTCTCTTCTGATCCTTAAAACCCGGCAGAACCGGGAAGCGCGATCTTGGAGGTTTGTTGAATGACGGGATAAACTCCTTGGCAAGGTTCTCGATTCGTATTGGACCCGTTAATTTCCCTCTGCTTATCTTTACAACCGCAGGATGTACACGTCAACTTTCGGCGATTGGTTTTGTCAGGCTGTCATAGATTACATGCTTGGTTTCCGGACACTTTCAGTCTTTTCAGAGTTCTTATTGAAGCTACAATCGACTGATCCGCGCGAACTCATACGATTGTCGAACATTCGAGCAGAAGCCATCGCAACGTGTGTCTCGCGCGTCCTAGAAGAAGGGGAGACGCTATTATCCGGATGGACTTTGTTTGCTCCGACCACGCTAAATACAAAGCTCGGAGAGAAGTTCGAAGAGAAGGTGCTACTTTTGGTCTGTTGGTTCAACGCGTTTTTGGATTCGCTCCCCTGACCTTTCCCTCAGTCTAGGGTTGCTTTATATATTATAGTAAGCGTAGACCCTTGTTTGGGCTCCGTCCAGTCGCTCAAAGCTTTCCAGAGCTTCGACTACAACCTAGAGAAAGTAAAGGTTTCGACTAGTGTGCCCCTTCAAGATATCTTGTCCATTACCAAAGGTTACCCCATTCGTTTTGGGGGCATTTTCTGCTCTTATTCACTGTATTTCAGGCGCATACATAGTCTCTCCTCTAGAAGAGGCGTCTCGCGACCCCATCCAAAATGCAGGATTCATCGTCGAATGGCGAAACGTGCGCCAGCGCACACGCGTAACTAGCTACTCTCTGCGTAACAGCGCCGACATTCCGCCCTCGCCCAGCGGGCTCCTCGTTTCCCCGAGCGGCAGCAGCAGCAAGTTCATGGGCGCGCCCAGCGTCTCGGTCTCAGTCACAGCCTCACCAACAAGATCGAGCCCGCTCTCTCCTCGCTCGAGCGTATCCGAGAGACAGCCATCTACCACCTCGTCGACATTGGCCGGCGCCTCACACAGCAAGAACCTCACAAAACCCACCGCAATCCGATCCCCGCCGTCAACGCCGACGCCGACGCGGACCCAAACGACGCTATCCACTAAGCGCAGACCACCACCGCTCTCCCGCACGCCGTCCGCCGCGACGCGCCTATCGCGTCTGCTCTTGAGCACCGCCGCACCGTCCCCTCTTTTCTCCCCTTCCACTCCCGGGATGAGCGCATCGGTCGGAGGCACGAGCTTTGCGGCTTTCAAGGCTCTCCCGATAGACCCCGCGCGCACGCGGCGGCGCGAAGACACCACCGGGACTGGGACCAGCACCAGTACCAGCAGCACGGGCGGGAGCGGCTTCGTCGTCGAGTCTGCGCTGGATGACCTGGAAAGCGCCAGCACGTGTCAGGAGGTCGTCGATCTCATGGTGGACGCTATCGTGCGTGCGTGCGCCGATGCTCATGCGCAGACCAGCGCCGATTTGGGCAAAGTGAGGGGCAAGGGCAAGGACGATAGTGTGCCTTCTGTGCGGAGGGAAGACATCGTGAGGTCTGCCGTTTTCTTCGTTTTCTTCCCCCCCTTTTTCTTCCTCTCACTTTTTTGTTCTGCTGACTTATCTTTGGTTGGTGACCGTTTAGCTTGGCTGAGGCTCAGAAGATGACGAGCATGTACGCAAAGATGGAATATGGCGTCAAGAGGTTGCTGTGGCTTGGTGGCTGAAAACCGACACGAAGAGTTTTCGGAAGTTCACGAGTTCACGGATACCAGAAATCGGACCATATACACATGTATTGAACGAGTAATACACACATTCCTCTGTCACGACGCCAAGAACCGTAAAGACATTTGGTGGTTCGGCAGCCAGAGCCGCGACAGGTAATAGCTAACGCGAAAGAGGTGAAATACTGAAATCGTTAAATAGAGCACAAGCACAAGGAATGGCAAAAGGGTATTTAAAAAGGGTATTTGCGGGTACGTATCTACATATGGCGTGTTCCAATAGTCCCTCCATTACATAAGTAACGTGAAATGAATTAGATATACAGAAAAAGTTGTGAGACGCGAATCACAATAAATAATCCATTGTTCCAAAATGCGTTGAGTCGTGGCAAAGTTATGTTGGTCTGGAGGTTTATGGCCAGTTCGTAGGTCAACGGATGACCCCGCTCAACCGCCTACCATTCGCAGGAGCACAAACAAAGAGAACTCACACCACTGACAGCCCAGCGATATCGATGAACCGTGTCTTGCGTTTCATCGCTCGAGCGTCTGAGGTCGTTCCATGTTCATCCAACCCGACATTCATCATGTCCTGTTCGGCCACCTGCCGCATGTGTCGCTCGCAGAGCATGCGTCCTTCAATTTCCCAGTAATCAACGAGCCGTTCGTCGCATCTCTTCCCGTCTTCATCGTCTTCATATTCGCAGGTAAGATGCTCAAGGTGATAGCGGTCGCCAGTGTGTGACACGGCGCAGGGGCCCTCGATAGGTCGCCCGCAATCGGGTGCAGCGCATAGAGAGTTATTCGCTTCATGGTAATGATAATCGCAGAACGGCTTTCCGTCAAAGACATAGAATGTCTTGTCAGGGAACGGTTTCTGTCGCCATGGGTGATCGGTAAGCATATGACCCAGGACGAGGACGGAGAAACCTCACGTGGCAGGTGTGACAGTTGAAGCAGTCGCGGTGATATTTCCCCTTGAGTTGTCCATCTGAGGACGACACCGCCTGCTTCTCAATGGGCAGGTTGCAGCGACGGCACTGTGGGGCGGTGATCATGAATTACGATGGCGGAGACGAAAGCCATTCATCTCATACCTTTGGCAAGTACATATTCTTCCAACATTTGTCGCACAACACGCCTCTCCCGTTCTCCACGCGGATCCATCTCCTATCCTCGATGTGCTTGGAACATCGTATGCACGTCAATACTTTCTCGTGGTGCTCAGCCAGCCCGCTTGTGGTCGACTCTTGGGAGAAACTATCCTTCCTCGAATTGTCAGGCGAGCCACCACCGATTGCTCCAGAGATCGTGCCCCCTCGTCGGCCGATGGTCCCTCCCATCGTAGACGATTCGCGCTGCGCAACCGCTGTTAAGGAGCGCATCGGTGGTTTCGACGCGCGAGGCAAAGGCGAGGAGGGAGAGCCTGGTGACAGTGGTGTCTCCGTGGACGTCGGTGACCGCAAAAGTGCTGCCAGTGCCGTGTCAAGGCCGTTCTCCGTAGAAGCTTGTTCGGTCGGCGGTCGATCGTCTGAATATGTCGACGAGACGGACGGGCTGCGGTGCAGTTGGCGGGATGTACGGCCCACTCCACGCGCAAGAAGTGCCTCGTCGTCTGACTCATCGCTCTGGGCGTACGCAAGTCCGACTTCCGATCCTTCATCGTCCGAGGCATAACCAAGGAAAGATGAGTTCACGTCATCTTGAGTCACGACCTTCACGGTATCTCCAGAGCCCGAAGCCTTTCTCTGTGAGGACTTATCAGAAGGAAAGGGTGATACAATGGGAGAGGTAGGGGTCAAAGGTCCAGGTGCAGTAGAGGACTTGGAAGGTTCGGATGGTTTGACAGGGAAGGGTATCGACGATGGTCTTGGGGTTGCACTACTCTCACGCCCGTGTGATCGTGGGGTTGCGGATGGGGCAGGGGATGAGGATGGAGGTGGCGGTTGTGGAATGTTCCGAGAGTCATGAGAAGGCGACGGAAGCGAACCCGGAGTAAGAGATGCAGGGAGCGAATACGGCATCCGTGGCGCTGCTGGAAATAGATCGAGTCAAATCACACATTAAACACGGCCAGAGAAGGGCAACTGGAGCGCCGAGAAGCACGGCGCATGTGCGCGCCTAACAGGTAATATACGTTAATGAACGAATGACGACATACCTTGGGGAGGAGATGACGCGGGAACCCACGTAGCAGGCGACGGTGCTGTTGGGGAGTGCAAGTGAGAAGGGTGATGAATAGCGAACATGGCGGCGTGAGCGACCGCTGCGAAGCCCCTGCGTCCGACGCCAGCCATGCCAGCTGCGCCACCCGATTTGGTATCAATATCTGACGATGCGAAGCGTTGCGGGGGATACTCCGACGGAGCAGGAGAGGGCGTGGAACGAACTGGGTGGTTAACGGGAGGATGCGGGGCCATCGGCGCCGAGCGCGGATCGCGACCACCGTGAGGGGGTTGAGGTTGAGCGAGCGGGGACGACGGGGCGGAAGGACGTCGGTGGAAGGGAGAGTTGCGAGCTTCGAGCGTGGACAGACCAAGTCGTGGAATCACAGGAGCCAGCTCTGGCCGGGGGATCCGTTGACGCGTTGGAGACGAGGGCGGAACGAGCGGATTTTGCGCCAGTCGAGAGGGGGAGGGAGGAGACATTGCCGGCCCTGGGCTGCGAGCGCCGTTTCTTGAAGGAGCTGGACTTGGAGCAGCGCCCCTGGGAGGCACCGAACTGGAGAGATTCCTGAAGCGGGCACCGTCGTAAACGCGCCGATCTTGTTGTTGTTGATTCGTGGAGGGCCGCCGACGAAAACGCGCGTCCATTGAAGTACCACTCGGCGTTGGGATCGGGAGTGAGGGAGCTGTCTTTACGCTGAGTGGTGGCGGCGAGTGTTTGGTATCGCTAGCGGGATTGGAAGGGACCAAGGCAGGTGAGCAGGTGTGGTCGCCAAGTTGATCGAGGGAGACTGGCTCGCCGCAAGAGGAACACTTGACGGATGGGAGGAGTTGGGATATGCGTAGGCCTTGATTGGAGTGATTAGGGTCTAGCTGGGCCATGTTTAAGAGGACAAAGGAGGGTGAGGGTGGGAAGTGTGGTGGAAGGGAATGGAAAGAAGGAATAGGAAGAATGAGAGACCGAGTGAGTGAGTGGGTGTATGCGCGTTGAGGACCGTGTTTGACAGCAAGAATGACGACTGCCAACTCGGGTTAATCAATCATTCGATATCAAATCTACTGTGCGATTCAAAAAATTGACACAACATCCAGATCCATAGAATACCCTCTACATCAATATTAATATTAATCCCCACACGTTAGCTACTCGTCGGCACAGCGAACTGACAATTTTCAGTCATTTCTCGTCCTTGTTCTTCCACCCTGCTCTCGGCTCCCTGGTCGGGTGCGGCACCCGACTGCGCGAGTCCAGCCGAAATTACGCCTGCACCTAGTGCTTGTGGGTTTCCACTACTTCCTATCCTGGAGAAGAACTCGTCCCACCGGCCTGTGAATTCGTCTTCCATTAAGCCAAACATTCATAGATAACTCGGGCTCAAATCACGTACCCCAGTCAAACATGCCACCGGGTATGCCATCCAGCCAATTGTTGTCTGCCAACGCAAGCTCTTCCAGTGCTCTCGCCGATGCAGGTGCCGAGTCAAGAACGTTCATCACGCGAACGTGCTCGCTTTCTGGCATCCCACCATCGTTCAGCACAGGGTTGACGTTCACGTTCCCATCCTGCGCCGGTGAAGACCGGACCCCACTCTCGTCACCATGCGCTCCTGCAAGTAGCGCTCCATCTGCGCCCCGCGTGAGCCTGTCCTCCTTGGACAACAGAGACATAACCGCACCCTCCTCTTCGTCGTCGCTGTGACTATCGATGATTACCCCAGGTGCGACGTCTGGGTATGCGCCCTTGACCTTGCCGTGCGCAACGAACACCCCCCCTCCAGGCCAGCTCGGGTCATTCTTGTATGAAAGCCCCCCCGTTGGGGGAGGCCTGTTATTCGATACATTGCTTGTAGGGTTCAACGCAGGACGCTCCATCTGTGGCGGTGGGCCTTGCGTTGCCTCGTACAGCAATGCGATGATCTCTGCTGTCTGAAATCACACATGAATCGGGCGCTCATTTAGTACATCACACAACCAACCTTTCGTCTTGCAGACATATGATCTGGGGAGATCGATTTTTCCCATCGTCGAATGCAATCGCGCAGTTTCTTAAGTTTCAACGCAGCATCCTGATCTTGACGACGTGCCCACGTATGGTACTGTCAACCCCACAGGGCCGCAGCGGATTACATCAGATGAGCGCTCTGTGATTGATCCGCGAACGAAATATACTGACCTGAACCAGTGCACAGGAAGTCGCTGCGTACGCCACTAACATCCAGACGTCATACAATTTGTCATTTTGATCCAGCCAATCAATAGCATTGCCAGTCAATTCGACGAGATTCGACCAGCTTTCAATGGTGAGGGAAAACTTGAGATGTGCCGGGCAAGAGTATGAAATCCGCATGAAGACGCGCCAAAAGATCATTAACACGCAAGAGTAAAACAGGAGGAGCACTCCTGCACGACCAGTGGTCAGAGAAACCCCGACACAGGACACATGGTACCAACCTGCTTGAGTAGGAGTGTCGGGACCTCGGAATTGTAAACTCGGGGGTAGATTCGTCTTCCAGTTCTCAATATCCGCTAGTAATGTGGCAAGTGCCTCGTCGGTCGTGTTCATCAACCCGGCTGGGCTGGGTTCATCGAAAGTCAGCACATAAGGAGCGTGTTAGAACAAGGAATACCTATAGATAGTCTTAAGTACTCGGCCAAGGATAATGCTAAGTCTAGCGAGTTCATCCACGTAGAAGTCGTGAGGAGAGCCAGAGGAAGGCAAACGGGCATCGCAGTCATTGACATCAATCATGTACGGGTGCCCGTATGACAAGCTCACCCTATGGCAATTTATCGTAAGCATGAGATACCAGAGCACCCGTGAGGTAGACGAGCGTCACAGGTAAAAGGTAAAGACTTACCATCGGTCACTGATAAGGCATGCCCCCCACAATCTGCGCCGCGTTTCAATATTCTGCTTTACCGCTTCCGCGCGGTGAAGGCCCAAGTCTTGAGCCTGCCATTTGGTGTGAATAAACATGTTTGGTGCTCAGGTAAATCCTTCGTTTCCACGTACCATCCTGATCGCAGTTCCCAATCGGATCCACAGAGCGGAGAGAGCATTTGGAACAAACTGGGAATGGCACTCCCCTACCATGCAAAGAATTAACAAGCTCTGTACATTGGCGATCGAAGCTGTCGAGAGGACATCATCCGCCTTGATGACGGTGTTGACGGCGTAACGTATTGCATCGAACACATTCTGCGGTACTTCCCGCCGCGCAGCTGCGACGAGGCATATAGAATAGAATAATATAGGAGGGGGCGAGGGGTTGGAAAGGAATTCGGCTTGCGTGATGACTGGAAGGATGGGGGCGATCTCCGAAAAGTAGGCGTTGATCAACTTCTCAACCATATCGCGTTCAATACGCATATCAATGGGCTTTTGCAACGTAGGCGGGACATCACCGCCAGCTGGCTCTACTACTTGAATGAGCCCGTCACCGCTTTGGGATACTTCCCACGTATGGTGATGTCGCGCATCGTAATTTTCATATAATCGGGAGGGAATTGTGGCACTGGAATGAAGAAGATGGGCCTCGGATGTTGGACCTGAAGAACAATCGTGCGTTGAGGCGATGTGAATCTCTATCCGAAAACTCGTCTCATACCGTACACACGCGCATCTGCAGGACGAGAGGGTTCACCAGGAGTAGAATTCCGTCGTTCTGTATTCTCCGAACGTGATTTCTCGACCGCCACCGCCGCAGCGGCCTCTTCTTCTTGTTTCTTCTTCTTAAATCGAGTCTCCGCGATGGGAAGAAAGAACGTGCAATCGAACCCATACTGCTTGCAGTGTTGGCATAGGGATGGGTCGGAATCTGACAGAATGTCACACCTGTTTCATGGAGGCGGGTCAGCAAACGGACGGAAACCAAGTTCCGAAGAGGGCAGCGCCAAGAGGCCATGGACCGCTGCAAAAATCTGCCAAAGAACAAGGGAGCACGGACCGGATTTTACGACTGCGACAACTGTCACACGCCCTTTGCGTCTTGGTGCGCTTCTTGTTATCTGGAGGCAGCGGGTGTTGCGCATTCGCCCTTGGACCTGATGCCATAACACTTGGAGCCGATCCCGATGCCCCCACTACAGTCTCCTCTGAGCTCTCCCCATCCCTCCCTTGGCTTTCACCTGTGGGCTTGCGCTTGCGCTTCCCCGTTGACAGCTGGATGAGCGGGGCCGAGGCCGACAGGTTGGCAGTCGGAGAGGGCTGAGACACAGCCTCGTGTGCGGCGCTCGGACGCGGAGGTGCGTACATCATGATTTGCTGGGGATAAGGCGAGTAATGCGGGAAAGGTGGATGGGAGGCATATGGCGCGTGGTGCACGGGATATGCATACGGGTTCTGCGCAGCCATTGGATTAGAATTCACCCCGTTGCTCGAGTGTGCCTGTGTAGAAGCGTGAGGATGGTAGGCCGGGTGGGGTTGAGGAAACGGAGAGCCGTTGGAGGGATAGGATGGGTTCATTACTGGGAATTGTGCGGCCGGAAAGGAATGGACGAGGACCGGACGAGGTTCAGGGGGACCCCTCTTGGAAGAAGCAGATCTCTGTGGTTCTTCGCGCGCGTGCGAGATGAGAGAAGGACGGGAAGCTAAAATACGGAAAACGGGTGAGAGATGGTCGAAGAGAGAAAGATGGATCGGATAGGGTGGGAAAACGCACGAAGGTCCGGGGATGGAAGATGGGCTGGAGCAGTGGCAGATGGCTTGGTGGTGGGGCGTTTCTTAGTCTTGTCAGCAGACCGGGACGTTGGTGGATGGGACTGCGTGTCTCCTTCAGGGTCGGTTCCATATCCTGGTTCCATACCGTGCGTCGTTCAAGACACGACAGGCCAGTTACAGATGCCAAGCTGAGGCAGACTAAGCAAGCTGAGTTATGACCAAGGTACAGACGACCAGCAGACAGACAATCAATCAATATGTGATTATTGCCTATTGCCTCAGCGAAAAATTTGTTATGTAAGGGAGGTATTAATATTCCACGGAGTAGAGTGGATCCGGTTGGGACTGACTTGACTTGGGAACGCCAACTGAGTTAGAATACGGTAAAGCTTGTCAATCCCGAAGCTACAGCTACACTACCGAGGCGTCAAGAGGTCGATCCCTCTCTTTCTCGATTATGACCCGCAATACGCGACCCGCGGCGAGGAGCGGCAAGTGGAGGAAAACAACTGTTACGGAATATGACATGGCCATGCATATGGGGGAGCATCGCCTCCCTTTCGGGCGCCGTCTGAAGTTGAGCTGTGCACGCGAGAACACGCTGACGTCACGGTCGCCCACCCCGGCCCGAGCCAATCTGTCGTTCAGCCCATGTGGGACCTGAGCCCCTGTAGCCCTGTCGTCAACCCCTGTGTGATGGGCTGTGCTCGATATAATTTGCACGGCCGCCGAGCGTCCACATGCCGCGGCAGTCAGCCACCGCCACCCGATTGTGATGGTGTGCAATTTAAATTATTTGAAAACCTCGTTGGTAATTGGTAACAGTATCATCCATTAGTCCTGTGAAATATCCATGTCAAACTACGATATAATCCCTCACGCATGCTGGTAGGTATTAGTATGTCGATCCTCCATCGTCGTGCACAACAAAGTCTGCTTGGTCTTCCAACCCGGGATTTATCAACCGCTTGTCCTCCGTCGCGACAGCATGCGGCTGCACCCAAGAAAATCCACCAGGCCGACATAATACGTCTGCGAGATTCCCTCCCCAGCTAGAATGTGCAAATGGGTTCGGAAGCGTCGTCCCGGGTGCAATCGACTTGTGGGCAGAATTACGGATCTACGTAACAACCAAGCGATTGTCAATAAAACCATAAATATAGCACTGGCGCAAAGTTGTGTGATGGGAGTTGACAGGGCTTGCGCGCTGGCAGGACAGGTGATAACAAATGCTAAGGGTCCATACCTGTTCTATCGTGGTAACGTTAAGACAAAGAAGCTAACCCCTGACGGTGAGTTTTCTGTGCCGACCCAGTGGAAAAAAAACTGCCTACCCGCACATGGTACACCAGCAGGGCACCAACAGGCCAGATGACCGCGGCGGCGAGGCAGAAAGCAACAGCGCTTCCCACACCCTTGCTGAGTGCATGACCGAACGTCTTGACATCTCTCTCCCGCGTCAAAATTGACAGATGGAGAGCAGAAGTTACGATAACCAGGGAGAGCGTAAGTGTCTATACGGCCTAGAGATTAACAGACTAGACTCTGTGGCGTTAAAAAAACTAAGACGCACAGCTACCAGGATGAGCGCAAAGAAATGTGTATAATTACGGCGCCCTACGCAGTTGTTTACCCATTGGCAGTGGTGGTCGCATCCATCGACACAATTGTCGCACTGCACAGAGGGTTAGCCTTCGCTTGGTATGTCTATTGGATGCGATGCATACCACTCTGCAGTGATTCGACCGTGGAGGACGGTAAGTGCGACAAGTGGGGCAGTATTTTACGGTCACCCTGACAAATTCATGTGAACGACGGATTTTGGTTATGATAGTCTGGAGCCTCACACTGCTGAACGGACTTTCAAATCCCGAGTTAGTGGAACATAGTCGCTGCCGTCAGAGCGCGCCACAGATGGATAGGGTGGATCAAGGTCCAGGTTTCGTGGAAGAATTCCAGGGTCCTTGAACGCCTATTAAGAGCATAATTAGCACGGCGACACAGACTTCCAAAAGCGAAAGACCGACGGTCGATAACATCAGCGAAATTGTCAAAAGACACATGTACGCGCCAACGGCGGCGACAGCGGGGCTTTCGTTATGCCACCACCAGACGCTTGTCGTCCCGAGCCAGACACCTGCGATCCCAAAGACCAAAGTGAGGGACCCTATGAATGCCCAGGGTTTGGCACCACCCATGAGCAAATGGCCGCGTATGAACCAGCGATTCGAAGACGGTATCCGCTCATAATTTCGCACGTAGCCAGAAGACTTTTCCCGTTTCACAGGAACTGCGGAGAGGGGGTATTCAGACTTAGTTGTGGGAGGGTAAGGTATAAAGTTAGCAGGGGAGTGGTGTCGCATGTCGAGGGCGACGACGTCTGACGGCTTGTATTCCTCGTCGGAAGATTCTTTAATCTCGAAAGGCGTTGGTGCGTTGCTCGTACTTCGAGCAGACGGAGGGCCGACCATGACTTGCGACTGGCTGGCACTAGCCGAGCCAGACAACGACCTGCGCACCGACTCGAGACTGAGGCCCTTCCGAAACCGCTCAAAGCTATCGCGAACGCGGGCTGCGGCGCTTGCGTTTGCGGCATTCTTCTCAACTACGTTCCTAGCTAGAGACGGCTTGGACCGATGCGTCGTCAAAGAACCCGAGCGGGAACGGGCATGTCCACTCGTCGGGAGCAGTGGCTCACGGCTTTGCTTCTGATTTTTCGTAGGCAGCGGTTGGCTCGACGTGTCTTGCATGGAATAGCGCGACGTGCGGTCCCCACCGACCGGGAATGTGTCCGAGTGTACATCCGAATCGTACGCGGCGTCGTGCGTCGCCGACAACGGCTGGAGCGGAAACGTAGAGTGAACGCCCTCGCGCTCCTGTGAGGAGGCGTGAATGGCGCTCGAAGAAGCCACCGACGAACGACGAGACGCATCAGAAGGGGACAGAGGAGGTAGGGTGGGACGCGAAGGGTGGAAGAAAGGCGGAGGCGGCAGGATTCCGTGCGCGTGTGTACCTGCGAATGCTCGACGGGTTGGGGAGCTCGGCTCGGTCGATACGGACGGGCTGGGGCGGGGACGAGAGGCGGAAGAGACGGCAGAGCCGGTGCGTGCATGTCTGCTACTTGCAGAGTTGGACGCGTCACCGCCGCGGGGGGTCGTTGCGTTTTCAAACTTGGTCGAGAGTCCAACGGTTGACAACGATGAGGGGATTTGTGAGGGACGCTGAGAGACAGGGACCGTAGGTGTAGATGGAGAGAAGGGTAAAGAACGCTGAGAAGCCATAGCTCATCAGATATTGATATTTACGAGAAGTGTAAAAGAGAGAGGATTGGAATATGGGAAAAACCGGAGAAAGAACGGGTGGCTATAGCGCAAATCCGCGGTTGCCTCCTCCCCCGGCTCGGCTAACACCGATTTTTGGCACTTTGCCGGCCTCGAGGTGGATGTGCCGTATTAGAATTGCGTGGTGTAAAACTATAACTCATTACACGAGGTACAGGATACCCTACAAACTATGTTCCTGCGCCTCTATTTTGCCGTGAAACAATCCATTGCCGAATATACGTACTACTCATTTTGGCCTGCTTCAGTGCCTCGACGTCTTCCACCTCCAGTCGACTCGAACTATGTGATATTACGTCTATCACGAACGCTTTTAATGGCGGCAAGCCCTTCTCCTCCCGGCATTTGTCCACTTGAATGCAAGTGAACATGAGCACGCCACAAAGAAAGGTGAAACACACACCAGCTTTTCCACCAGATGCTGTCTCCATGCTCACTACGAGAGCCTGTATGTTTGGATCTGTTGCCGTTGGCCCATAGACGTCATTTATCGGCACTACGTCATAGACAAGGCCGGGCTTGAACATTTTCAGAAACCGGCTGACGCTTCGCATCCGCTCGGACAAACTTTCCAACACATCTCTGTTGACCTTTTTCGTTAAAAGCGCGTCATCTGTATAATCGGGTTCTGTAAAAAACAGGTCTCTTCGTTATCAGCTCGACACGTACCCGTCACGCCGACAATAACCTTCTCATCAGCAATCCACGCGGCCATACTGAGCAATATTTTGTGCCCAGCATGTAGGTGATCAAAAGTTCCCCCTAGAGCGACGACGGGGTGTGTCGAAGGGTCCGATCCCGGTGCACTAGGCGAATCCGGGTCAACTTCGCTGTCCACGACGTGATCTCCAGGCTTGGACCAAGCTGTCCGTAGGGAGGTTACGGACTGGGGAAGAGGGACCGGTATGCAGTCTAAGAAGAATTAAAAAAAGCGCTACGACTCAAAACGACTGGACCCACCGCCTTCAATCCTGATGACTACCTCAAAATCCTTCCCAAAATCCTCGGAGAGGTCCTCGTCGAATCCCCTCAGGAGGACGTCCGCTTTAAGCAGGACTTTGTCCAACTTCTGTGCCACCGCGGTGGCTTGCACGTATACGTAGGTCAAAAGCCTTTGGACGTCATCCCAGCATTCGGTGTGCGACACCCCGACCGAGCTGTTATTGCTATGCGAGGAATCAAAGCTACGCCTGCGACCCACTTTCTCGTTGTGACCGGAAAGTGGGGAGCGAGGTCTTCGACCGGTGTTGAAAAGACGGGAAAAGAGAACGATGACGAGACGATCGCGGACGCATCGGGTCGCGCTTGCTATAGCTGGGGAGAGAAAGCAAGGGGTGCTCAAGTTGTTTACGGTGGCGAGGAGGAGAACGTGCGAGGCGGTGGCATTGGGGAGAGGCATGGTGACATGCTCCGTTGCCGGAGACAAGGGGGCAGCGTTGTCGGACATTTGAGTAGGTCCTGTTATGTGACACTCGATCGAGGGATTTGTGTCATAGGAGTAATGTAGCCACAAGCCAATCGCACAAGCCCATCCTCGGTTCAACCGGCCAACGCACGCGGAACTCGGAGGCCGGAGCTGCGGCCCGTCCATTTCTCGCAATTCTATTCCCGACTTCATTCAGAGAAAATCGTTACATGTCATGATATGGTCATTAAAAAACTACTCATGTCCGAGTTCGAGGAGAAACCCGACTCTGGTGCAAGCCTTTCACGTCAAAAAACACGTTGAATCCGAAAGCAACCCCCAAAAGGCATGCTCCTGCCGACGCAACGTTATAAGCGGTACACCTGCCTCGCATCAATTATCAGAATCCAACCCTAAGCGAGCTGGTCACCAACGTACCATCCATTGAACCCCCCGGGTGGGCACTTCTCCCTGATCAAGATCCATATAAACTCCACGGCCCATAGAAAGAAAAAAATGGTGTCCATGAGGAGCATCCATTTAAGTTCCTTCCGAGCTGCCCTCCATTGTTCCTCCAAAGCAAGACCCTCGAAAACGCTTCGCCTCTTGGGCCGTCGGTTTCTTCCGGTCTGGCTCTGGCTCAGTGAGGTCGAATGGTCATCGAGTTCTGCGCTTTCCTCATCATCTTGACCCAAGGCGGATCTTAACATTGTCGGGTCTACGATCAAGTTCACTTGGACGCTCCCTTGTTCCCCCTTTCCTTTCTTTTTCTTCTTCTTGTCACCTGGTAGCCCCTGAACGGGCAATACAGCCAGACCACCTGGGCCGAGGCCCGTGGGGTTTCGCTTCTTCTGGCGGCGGCCACAGCAGCAAGGACGGAAAAGGAAGTAGTAAAGCAAGAACAGAGAAGTCAGGACAGACAAGGCATATAGCGCGAGCGTATGGGGCTTAGATTGAGGTGGCGGAGGACTGAGGGTCTTAATCCACTGTAATACCGATGTCAGCGCTATCCGGGAAGGAATATAGTGGCATACCAAAGCGGCATAAATCATAGAAGTGGCCGTTACAAGAGCTAACACGGTCTGGATGACTCTGGTCGCCACCCTCTTCTTCGGACCATCGGTAATAAGGCGACCCCTCTGATCCACGCTGCCCACTGGCTCCTCCTCCTTAGCAGTCTCTGTGCCCGAGCGGAATTCGTGTTCCAACATGCGAATACGCTCCTCCTTCAGCTCTGGATCCAGAGGCATATCATAGTTGGGAGCATCGTTGCTAGACCAGGGAACGAATTCCCGAGAACACGAACTATTGGTCGCAGCATAGGGGTCGAACTGGTTCCATGCTAAACCAGAGGCGTGATACGAAGGGTCAAAGAAGGGTGCGCGAGAGGCTTCGGATTGTGGCCCAGTCCTCAGAGATTTGCCTTCTTTCGCGTACCACCCGCGCGACCAGGCAGGAAATTGTGAGATGTCGATCTCTGAGTTTGGAACATCTCCACGTGAGGAAGCGGCGTCGAGGGGATGATGCGATGTGTGAGGTGAATATAATCCACTGTCAGGAGGAACATAAACGGATGGCTGTGTGAGAGACGACCCACGTATCGTGGGAGGGAAAGCCCTATAATAGGTGTGTCGCAACGGCGTAGTATTATGAGATAGTGATGTTAGGGTACCGCGAGAGGAGACGAGAGATGGTGGATTCAACGAGGCATGACTGGCGACAGAAATGGATGCCGGTGGAGGAGGAATTGAATAATCGTCGTATGTGGGGTCGCTGGGATATGTGCGGAGATTTAGCGCGCGTGTATAGTCGGCAAGATCCATTGCATCGATAGAAGGATCGGAGGCGTCATGCCTTGGATAAGGGGGTATGGCAGAGGTCCAGCTGCTATCGTTAGCCTGGAATGTAGGTACAGATTGGCCTGTGAAGGAACGCAACGGGGGAGGAGGATCGATGGGATCGGGAGACCAGGGACGGGGCCGAGAGAGCGAAGGTGGAGGCGATTCCTCGGAGTGGTGAGTTGGAGAATACATTTCTTCGTGACGGGGTCGTTAAAAGTTGTCATAAAACTGAAGACGAGATGGCACAAACGTGAGGCAACGAGCTGAGAATGAGCTGCAATATAATATGTCACCACGTGCCATTTACTGCATATGGCTATGGAAGGGCTTGTAGCCAAGTCAAGAAAGGACTAATCCCGTCCCCGCTAGTGCCCTCGCCCTTCTCATCTTCCAACTCGACGGTCTCTCCGACGCTTACCCAACTTCCCATGAATTCAACCTCTCCGTCTTCCCACTCCGCGAATTTGAACGCTTCTCCCGGGGGACCAGTAGTGTCCAAGCCTCCCAATTCCGAGGTGTCTTCGCCCTCGGCTCCAAGCTCGTCGATAGCCACGCCGCCCGTATGAGATCGGCGCCGCTTGTCGAGCTCTCGCTCTAGGACAGATCGCACTCGATTAATTGCAAGCTGTTCCAAAGGAGACGTAGATGAAACACCGCCTGTCTTGAGTAGGTCACACTTGTGAGCTAGGACGAGAATAGCAGGAGAGTTTTGTGACGGCGGAATTTTGACGACAGCATGCATGATTTTATGCAAGTGTCTATGGAATCCGGAGTCAACCATCAACGAGCACGACGTAAAAAGGGTACATAATTAAACGTACTCTGCTACGGTGGGGCCATTGCGAGATACATTGCTGGCGTCCACGACAAAGACAATAGCCTTTGCGTTTGGCAGATACTCGCGGAACTGTTCGCGGATTCGAGGGTGACCAGGAACATCGATCAGGTTGATGTCTTTCTTGTTTCGTGAAAAGACGCAGACATTGGTTTGTAGTGAGGTGTGGCTTGGAAGCGTTTGGCCGTATGCCAGCTACAGCGAATATCAGAACCTGAAGAACCAGCATAGATGAATACACCAAGTACTGTCGATAGGATAGCTGTTTTTCCCGCGTCGGGCGTTCCTACGAATATGACGCAGTTTGCACGGGACTTCGACCTACGACGAAAGAGGTAAAGAACAACTGTAGTCGAAAATGAGTAAGTGATATGGAGGGGGTTTCTGATACGATAATCACCCGCAAAAAGGATAGCAACAAGGAAGGAGGTCACCAATAGCCTTGGGTGCGATAGTTCCATTGTCTGAGGTGGTCGTGTTCGCGTTCGGTCGAGCCTTGGGTGTATTATGTAACGATATAGAAAATCTCTGGATTCCGGATGACCGGAACGATGGCCTCAATGACAGTCGAAGTAGACGATGAAGAGACCTCCCGCCATCCTCGAAAGAGAGTTCGTTCTTCGCTCACAGGAGCAGGGACTGCTGCGCGCCCCGTTGTATCTGAAGAGATACCCAATTCGCGGCGATTGTTTGCGCCATTTCGCGCTCTTGGACTCATAACAAATCAAGTGCCGTTTGCGCTCCAGGTTCGAGCAGTCAAAGGTTCATCCGAAGGGCCGCGTTTGCACATTCTGACATGTACGGGAACCTCATGGATTTTGTGGGAAGGGGAAAAGATGACCCTTCTTTTTGTCGGTGAGTGGACACTGTCTCGTTCCGATCTCATGGCAGTTCTCAATTGCAGACCTCCCTTTCAGGATCTGAGGCTCAGGATCCCATCACGGGTCTAGCTTTTGAAGGAGACATTATTTGGGCCTCTTCTGGTCCGCATATCCTCAAATACGTTCGAGGGAAAGAGGTGAGCGTTCTTTCGGGCCTCCAGTGCTCGCTATGCTCATCCCCGGGAAGGTTGTCCGTTTAACCAATCCTTTGGGGACCTCGATAACATCGCCTCTCGTATTTGGCTTCCTCTTGCTCACTCTGACGGAAGATGGCCGGAATCTGCTCGCCTGGGACGTCTCAGAAAAGGGTGAGTGTACAACATTTGCATGCAGATCGTGCTGAAGGGGTTATGAAGTGTTACATAGTCAGATCCAATTTGAACCTGGTTTCACCGCCGTGCACCTACTTCATCCTGCCACCTACCTGAACAAAGTCATCGTCGGGGGTAGCGACGGTAGTTTGCAGTTGTGGAATATTCGTACCCGGTATGCACCGTAATGTATATTTCAAAGCAGCTCAACGAAGTGCCCACCTTAGGTCATGCATATACAAAATCCCTTTCGCTCGCCTGTCAGGATCATTAGCCAGCAACTCACCCTCATCCGTTACGGCGTTGGCTCAATCTCCTGCCATTGATGTTCTAGGCGTCGGCTTTGCATCAGGAGATATTTCAATCTATGACATCCGCGCTGACGAGAAAATAATTCGAATATTCGTGCGGGAGGGCCCGGTGCGGGCACTGGCCTTCCGAGGTGGTAAGAGGGACCCAAGCATTACAATCTCACGAAAGCCTTACACTTTGTAGATGGACACCCAACTCTTGCCTCTGCCTCGGAAACGGGACATATATCCCTGTGGGATCTCGGCTCTGGTGGGCGTTTGTTACATACCGTACGGGGAGCCCACGACGGCAGTATATCTGCGCTGCAATGGATTCCCGGTCAGCCACTGCTCATTAGCTCAGGAGATGACAATAGTGTCAAGGTTTGTGTGCGAAGTGGAAGATGTTGCATATTTTATTGACACATCCCAAGCAATGGCACTTTGATTCACTGACCTCGCCACCCCACCTACTGAAGTTTCGGTCGGGCCATCAAGCACCTCCGCATCTTATTCGCTTTTACGGTGAAGATGGTAAACAGCTGTTGACCGCATCGAGAGATCGTAGTCTCCGCTGTACCTCAGTCGTACGCGATTCACGATCGTTCGAACTGTCCCAAGGTTTGCCTGTTTTCTAGTCGAAAAACCTCTTGGTGACCCACACTTTCCTAGGCTCTCTTACCAAGAAAGCGACTACATTATCTGTACCCCTCACTTCCCTCAAGCACTCCTCCATCACAGCATTGTCATACTCAACGACGAGATCCAAAGACTGGGATGATATTCTGACAGCACATTCTGACGAGACACATGCCAGAACATGGAGCATGTTGAACAAAAGATTAGGCCAGCACGCACTTGGCATAATAGAGAAAAGCAAGACGAGGACTCTCGGAGTCATCAAGGCAAGCCCTGTCAGCTCCGTTTCCCTTTTGACGTGTTTAACTCAGCGATAGGCTGTTTGCGTCTCGGCTTGTGGCAATTTCGGGTTGGCGAGTTCTTCCACGGGCGCCATTCACATGTGGAACATGCAATCCGGTGCCCATCGTAAATCGTTTAACATTGGGCCTTGTCCAGAAGGCGTTCAAACAAAGTATCGACCTCCTCCCGGAAAACAAAGGAGCGAAGAGCGCAGTGTTACGGGCCTTGCCACGGATTCGTTGAACAGAGTAGTGATGGCTGCCACTCTCGATGGGACTGTCAACGCACGTTTTCATACATGGGTCGTCAAAGGGCCTCATTGTTAACTTCCTCTCCAAACAGTTCTTCGACTTTCACACGTCGAAACTAGAGCACACCCTCGTCATACCTGCCACCATCGTCTCTATAACCCTCCAGCGAAACAGCGGTCTACTTGCTGTAACATGCGATGATCTCGCTGTGCGCCTTGTGGATATCGAGACTCGCAGAATAGTTCGAGAGTTCGGTGGATTCGGCGGACGTGTTCTGGACCTTGTATGTTCACCTATTTTGGACTAATCGTTCTGATATCATCACCATTGCCGCATAGGTCTTCTCGTCTGATTCGCGGTGGCTCATAACGACGTCACTAGACTCGATCATCAGGACGTTCGACATCCCATCGGGACGCCTGATTGATGCTTTCCGGACGGCAACTGTTGCCACCAGCATATCGTTTTCGCCCACGAGCGATTTCTTGGCTACTGCTCACGTTGATAGCGTAGGTGTGTATCTCTGGTACGTCCAACGTGCGGCACCGTCAGCGCGATCTGATAGTACTATGACAGGGCGAATCGAGCCCAGTACACGGACTTCTCGTTCCGCGGCATTTCCGAAGAGGATGTCGAGCGTGTCGACCTACCATCGATGCTTGGCTCGGCCGAAGACGAAGGTTTGTTTGAAGGTTCATTGAAGTTGCACGTAATCAATATCACGTTCCCAGCGTTGGATGATCTGTCCGCCCTCGTAGTTTATGACCAGCCCGAAGACCATTTCGTCTCCATGCTTGGTCTGGAGGGAGAGGTTGTTACCCTTACGCATTTACCACGATCTAGGTGGCAGACGCTGTTGAATCTTGATGTGATTCAGGTCAGCTGTCTTCCTTTTTCTGTATTTCCTACGCGTTCACTCATTTGGGTAATTAGCAACGAAACAAACCAAAAGAGCCCCCAAAGGCTCCAGAGAAGGCACCCTTTTTTCTGCCTACTCTTGCGGGCGTTGAAGCACGGTTTGTGGTCCAAGAGAAAGAAAAAGAGGAGACATCTGCGAAGAAGTCCCAAAAGGCCGCGGCACACGCAAAGAGTGTCTTCTTTCAAAAATTGTCGCAAGGGCCCGAAGATGGAAATTGTGAGTGCACTATCTACTTTTAAGGACGCATGCTCATCTTCTCGCTAGATGAAGCGTTCTTCACCTACGCAAAATCGCTCTCCCCAGCAGCAGCAGATCTGGAAATCCGCTCTTTGGCGACCGTTCAGGATTTGAGTCTTTTCCTGCGTGGCCTTTCACAGCGTTTAAAGTCCCGCCGTGATTTCGAGGCTGTCCAGACGTATCTTAATGTGTTCCTGCGCGTGCACGGAGAAATGCTTGTCTCCAACCCCGAGATACGAGGTGACCTGGACGCATTCTTGTCGCTGCAACGGCAGGAGAGTGGTCGCGTGCTAGATTCCATCGCCTCGTGCTTGGGCACTCTGGCGTTTGTTCGAGACGCCCTGTGATTTTTTGTTTTCTCGCCTGTACACGTGTATCTTTAGGTCTAGTGTACGGCAGATAATATATCACTTTTCCTTTTTCCATCTTGCGCAGCGTACACCGAGCTGAATGTTCTTGGATCGGGAGAAGCCGATGTTCAGTTTCGCGGAAGCGCTCTGCGACTGCCGAACTTCTCTTCCTATACTGTATGGACCAGTCAACACCACTTACCGTTGCGGTAGGAACAATAGCATCATGCACGTTCGTCTTCCTTGTCTCGCGGGATATCCGCACTCCTCCTGCTCACGCAAGCCTTCTCCATAGCCGTCACCGGTGCCCTGATTACTGGTACCTATGCTCTTGCTAAACGAAGAGGACAGGTCATCGCCAGCATATACGCCGCGTCAGCAGCCCTCAATTGCGGGATCGTAGGAGCCACTTTCTTCAGTACGTCAAATCGTGTGCTGTCTCTTTGTTCGCCCTTTCACTTCTTTGTAAGGTGTTCGGGGATATGTCATTGTGCCACTTCTGAATGAAGTGATGTCATCAAGACTGTATGAACGAGAGAGCCAACGAAACTCCTCGGCTTCGCCTGAAGTGTCTGCGGATGGTGCCATGACATGGGGAGCAATGAGGCTACACCACACGCTCGACTCTGCTTTAAGTGGGGGGATCACGGGGAGTGTCTTGAATACTTGGAAGCGTTCGTTATCTCCTCGTGTTTTTCAGTCTCGGATCAAATCAGACTCAATGGTTCTTCCCTTAGGCGGAACGCGTGGTACATTTACCGGGCTGATGTTTGGATCTGTCTTCTGCACCCTCGGACAATTGCTTTACAACGAGTTCGGCGTCCAACGCATAAAATACATTTCTCGAAGGCACCTTATCCCCTCCCCGTCGCCGACACCCATAGCTTCGGAGCCTTCAAAACTCCCGGCGCCTAAGCGACCTCTACTTGACCGCATGATTCATGTCATTGGCTTCAACCGGCTCTCCGATGAAGAATACCTGGCTCAGTTGAGAGAGAAACGCGCCGCGTATCTGCGGAGGATAGCGAATCTGGAAGCGCAACTGGAGGAAGAGAAGAACCCGAAACATCCACATCCATAGACGTGATCTTTGTCCAGAATCCTGTCCTAGTGTCGCTGTGTCTATCTTATGACATCTTGATTCCGAGCGAAACTTCGACATCGCCATGTACGTTCAAGTGCCAGAACCGGCTATTCATGAGCCTTTGGTTCAAGTCTCCAGTTTTTTTCTCGGTCAATGTCTAGAGGAGGCACGGCTTCGGAGCGTCGTGAGTTATCAGAGTCTACACATACTTCACAAACTCGATCATCTATCTGCTTATCTCTGCCTGACTAGGACTCTGACCAGCAGAGAAATCAGCGGATCGATTGGCCGTCTGTGATGGCAATGTGCGCCGTGCACTAGGCTTTCTGACTTTGCAGCGCCACACCTCTTGTGACTCCCATCATGCCCCTGGACCTGTGGTAGATGGATAAGAACCGCATATGGTGTTTTTTTTCTTGCGCTCCGCGTGTCTGGTCACCAACACTACACATTTTTGTCTCACCCAATGTCAAAGAAATGGTAATGCGTGTTGGAATGGCTAGTGGCTCGTGAAATTGGATACTTGCCTGTTAGGCTCGGGAATTCAAGGCCCCGTCTTGTTCCTACCCCCTACTTCGCACGAACCCATCCATATGAGGGGCAGTGCGACGAGAGTGGCGACCGCATATGTCTTGCCAAATACCACTCGAGTGGCCCCTTTACAACATCACATTATTCTATGTTGATACACTTCTGCTATGCCTTTCCCGTCTGCTCTGAATCCCCCCACGGCAACGTTGTCGCCGTGAACAGTCAGTGTATTGACCTTTGCTATGAATCGCGTCTGAGCAACGGCGATCGACGCGATCGCCCAGTCTTTGGCGTTGCCTTTGGTGGAAAGAGTGTGTCGGGAGATAGTGCCAAGAAGGGTGGTTGTAACAATCGACGTGGGATCTTGAAACGTACTAAGCACGTAAGACGTCAGTGCGTAGAATTCACGCGAGGTGATAGGGAGTGGGCGACGCACAGTGTGACGATTGGGCCATCGGCAATCTTCTTAGAAAGGCTCATATCTTCACGCAGGCCTCCCCACTTCCTGGTCTTCTTCACGGACACTCCCCTATCTCCACCCATACCGATCCATAAGCAGCCGTCTGCAGTGCCCGCAGCAATAGCCCCGGTGGATGAAACGGAGAGGCAGAGCACGAAGGGGGGAGACAGCGATACACCAGATGATTGCGACGAGGAGGCTTGGGAAATATGTGATTCTACGAACCCGGCGACCTACAAAGAACCACCTACAGAACTCTCGTCTCGAAAGTATCGTGCCTTGCCTGAAATAAAAATGGAGTAAGGTCGAGTCATACCCTCCACTGACGAGTTCGCCAGGGCGTTTGGGGATGAACGCTACACTCGCGCAGATCTTGAAGGCCCGTTCTATCAACAGTACATTCATTGACAGACTTTTGATGAGGCTCACGCTGTTGTGCTGGGACTTCATCCTCTGGACGCTTTTTGTCGCCAGATCCACCACGCCCACGGCCCCACTATCCATGGTGAACGCAAGGGTCTTCTGATTCTCACTAATAGATATCTGAGGGTAAGTTCTCAGACAATCCAGGGGACATGTCAAGAGCACATCCCTGGTTCGTCACATCCTCTTCGTTTTCGCCTACTCGGATGACGGCCAACGCGTGTTCGTTTGACTGGACGAGTTGTTGTGCATCCAAATCAAATAATTTTACCTGTAATCAATCGCTGAATATTAGTAGACACTTCACACTGGGGCGGGAAGGGGATTGACACCGACAGAGGACCCGCAAGCTACCCATACATGGCCGAAGCTGCTCGTATTCTGCGTAACGGCTATGACTGACGAGACTTCGATGTTGAGTCCTCGAATGGCCTTGACCACTTTAGTATCTGGTGGGCGGTAGAGTCGAAGACTCCCATCATCTTTCGAGCTGAGCAGAGCATCTTGTTGACGGGTACGAGAACTCACCAGATCCCAGTATTAACATCCCATTCTGCGTATAAGTCAATGCTGATACGTGCGCGGGTATCAGAAATGTATGTTGCAAGGCGAGTGCAGGACTGGATGTCTCAAGGTTCATGACCAAAACGGATATAGCAATCTGATAAATCGATCCCTTACTGTCAGCCACCATGGTCGCTGATGCACCCACCAAAGGTGCTCCGACTTCATTAAACGAACTGAAATCTTGCATAGGAAGGTACAATAAGGTCAAAGTTGCAGGTGGTGTAATTAGACGGTACTACCCCAAAAAGCTCAACTGATCCACCCATGCAGGTTTCGATGGTGGGTCACGCCAGACACGTCTTCTAACCCAACTTCTGATTGTGAGTAGTTGATGGGGTTTTGCGCGGAAAATTTATGGTGCGTCTGCCCACATTCCCTCTGTCCAGCTTCCACGGCCAATGCTCTAGTCCACGAAGTCAACGGAGAAGTTTCTGAGCGCAGTTTCTTCTGACGGCTTTGGGTTCTGCAGCGTTATTTTGTACGTTGTCTCTCACACCACCGAGGCAGTAATGACGAGGAGCACCAGTGGTTGGGATTTGCACGATACCGTATATTCGAGAGAGCTCCTCATCTCGAATTCCGCCAATGGCTATCGCGACCTCATCGCGAGTATTGATCTATCCACACTCCGCTATATCCCCTGGGAGAAAAACGTTCCCTTCTTTTTGGTGTCGTTCTTGGATCCAGAAAAGAGGGAACCCATCAGTGTCTGCCCACGCGGCGTGCTGAAGAAGATCGAAGAGAAGGCAGAACAAAGTCACTGGCAATGTCTTGCTGGTGTGGAGTTCGAGGTATGTGCACTTACAGTTTGAAACTTGCACAGTAGACGATTAACTATCGATACAGTATTTTCAATTCAAAGGTGACCAGAGTAGAGCCGATGTAAGGTAGCAGCTGATCAACATTCGTAGAGACCGCTCATAGTCTCGCCGAGAAACGATTCAGCGCTTTACAGCCTCTTACACCCGGAAGTACGTACGAGGACACATGGCCCAACAATAACGCTGGTTTTGACCGAAGTTCGCTTTGATAGTGCATGGCTATTCACTACTCCGAACACAGCTGAACAATGATTACTTTCATGAGATATTCGACGAAGCGGATAAGTTCCAAGTTGCTATCGAAGCTCACCGTAAGTGCTTTGTCGGTAGCGCTTCCTTCCATGCGGTGATATCTTGGATAGATACGGAGACCGGCCCAGGAGTTTTCGAGACGGCACTTGCTTACACGACAGCTCTTCGCATGGCTGACAATGCCCTGCTATTCAAATATCTCGTCAAGAGCATAGGGATGAAATACGGTATCACACCAAGCTTCATGGCAAAGCCTTGGGGTAATGTGAGCCTGTCCTTCCCGGCAGTCATTATCATTATCATTTCTTATGTGATTATGACCATTTGGTCAGCTGCCTGGGTGTAGTGGGTTTGTGCCAAATTGCGTGATGTCCTCAACTGCCGTTAGCTGACGGAGAATCTGCGTTCAAAGTCACATCCACGTATCTCTCCGGGACAGGAACGGTAGCAATGTCTTCGCCGTCAAACCTGAAGAGCTACGGGGAGGACGCGAAGGGGCTGCTTACGACGAACTCAAGTTCATCAGTCAGGCAGCCGAGTATTTCCTTGCTGGGGTGTTGCATGGATTGACGGATGGTAAGTCCACACATCTTATGAGTCTTATGAGACAAACCGGTGCTAAGGCACTCCCAGTTATGCCTACCGTAAGTAATATCTTACTAGGGGCATTCTCCTAGTGACCCGTGGGCCTGTCAGCTTGTACCTACTATCAATGGTTACAAACGGCTCGTTGGTGGAGAGGCTTTCTGGGCTCCGAATGCCGTGACGTATGGCTACGATTCACGCGTTGCCTCGGTGAGGGTAATCTCTCCCCCATCTGTACCACCGGCAGCGACGCGCTTCGAGATCCGCGTCACTGGCGCGGACGTTAACCCGTTTTTCGCGTTGAGCGCGATCTTTGGGCTCGGTATTAGAGGCATAGACAAGAAATTGACTTTGCCGGTCCCGCCGATTTCACATTTCAGCCTTGAGGACAAGAAGGCTGGAAAGGTGCGTGTACCCCCACCCGAAGTTAGTGTTTTCAATCAATATGATGGCCGTAAGATCCCCATGCTACCGCAATCGTTGGAGGCAGCGACAGAGAGGATGCTCCGACCAGATAGCATTGCACGCGAGGTCTTTGGTAATGAATTTGTGGATCATTTCGGTGGTACGAGAGAGCATGAAATCAAGCTTTGGAACGAAGCCGTTACAAGTTGGGAAGGTGAGTTTGAGGTCATCGACATCATGCGTGAGGCGACTGATTCGTAATCAGTGGAGCGCTACCTGGAGCTTGCGTAGACCGCGGCCTCATTGTACAGCGAAGTGTATCGTAGTATAAGCAATAACCATGTCTTCTCAATACGGATCAATGTCCTTCCGGCTCCACAAGTTCGGATGTCCCTCATGACGTCGGCTATGGGGCAGATGCCTCCGCAGGAACGGCCTCAGACCCATGTCTGGTGGTCTTAAACCATCGCAGGAAATGTGGGACGTCCTATCATCATATCTATCAGTGCCCCGTGTGATCATCTTAACGTGCTCACCGCGGAGATATTGCTCGCCATCGTGTTCTCGACGATAAAGGTGGGTATGCGGCCACCTGGGCTGCTAGACGTAGCCATACGCCATTCGGTGTCCCCACTAGGAAGCTCCTTGATACTTTCAATGCTGACATAACGACCTTTGACACCCTTCTCTTCGAGCTTGGCAAGTTCGGGATCGCTAGACAGGTCTACGGGGATGGAGATGAATAGACTGTTGGAATGGGGGGCATGAGAACGGCTCGGAAGGGGAGACGCGGTGATCTAGACGGACCCTGTCCGAGGACTGCTCGCCTCGTCATAGTGCGTAACTTGTAAAACGGTGAAGACCCGCGGAGAGATACCGATGGATGGGAATTCATAGTACATCGTCCAAATCTCTTGCGAGGTGGAAATCTTCTTGACCAAGGTGGCTTTCTTTACGACGTCAATGTACCTGCTCCTCGCTCGTCATCGACCACCGTCGCTCAAGGAGAAGTAGACACACTCTTTCTCGTTCTCGGAGTGGTTGCTTCCTATTTTGCTCCAAAATTCGTCGAATGTGGCCTCAGCGGGGGCATGCTCACTGACCCTGCAGTACCAAGACGCGCCGTCACCAGGACCCTTTGGTCTAGAGTACGTTTGGACAGTGTTCTTCTGATACCTCTTGCCTTTCTTCCAACCATTGGTTGCCTCAAGAATCTCGCGGCCCGCCGCGACGACTTGCTCATCCGACGGCAGCGCTACGTTATCAATGAGACGTCATGGTTCGTATCATGCGTAGACAGAGCTTAAACAGACCTTCGAGCGGAAGCTCTGCCGCTATAGTCAACTTGAAGCCAGAGGACATTGGAGGTGATGGTGATGACATGGTAACATGGTATGGGACTGGGACATAAATAGCACGACTGTGGGAACCTTCTCATGGGAAATATGGGGACAACGCCATGTTACACTCATGTTACCACTGGCAACAACAAGCCCCAGTGTTCACTGAGAACTATGCGCAAGTGGGAATAGTGGCGCTCTAAAATATATTTAAGATGGGAGCACTACTGGAGTGCTAAGATGCTAACGTCTATTCATGCGTGGGATGTAGATGGCGATGTGTCCGTCAGGGAAGAGTTCAAGTTCACAAGCCCGAAGAAACGACTGCGGCCTAGCGCCTTTTCATCGCGGGGGAGCTTTTCACCTCGATCGAGGACAATACCAACGAACTTGCGTTCTCCTCGCATCCACTTCTCCTTGTAGAAACGGACAAACCCGGGTACAGTGGCATACAATGTATGATCACGACCCATTTTCACCTAGCGCCAGCAGGGGACGCGTTTGAAATCAACGACATTAAATGAAGGGTGATAAAGGGCGTACATGCTGACCGGGGTGAAACAGCGTCCCACGTTGGCGCACGATGATATTACCAGGGATCACGTATTGGTCTATCGTGAGGCAGGGCGCTCAGGCATCTTGTGTAGGACTTGAAGAAAGCTACACACCTGAGAACTTTTTAACGCCGAGACGCTTTCCTGGTGAGCCACCATGATTTCGCACAGAGCCGCCAGCACGCTTAGTAGCGGTACGGACAGAACCTGTGAAAGGAGATCTGTCGGTCAGGTGGTAGGAACAAAGTGCAGAGACTAACCGAGTATAGAAAATGGAGAATAGGAATATGTGAGATGGGACGGATACAAAAAGGAAAAGAAAGACATGGTGGGCGTGGCAAGAACGGACCTTGTGGCTGGCGTGAGCGTGTTACTTTAGCGAACACTTAGGGGAACGCTCAGTCGCTTCGTCCGTCTTACCTTTATCACCATCTCCACTCAATCCAACCATGGTTCTTCTCGTCACCTCTGATAACGAACAGTTCGTCGTCGAAAAGGACGTCGCAGAACGCTCCGTGCTTATCAAAAACATGCTCGAGGGTAAAACCCAATCCTATTATCCCGCCTGTCAGACGCCCTGACACGCGACTTTTTTCAGACGTTGGAGAGAGTGACCAGCCGATACCACTGCCCAACGTCTCGTCGAGCGTTCTGAAAAAGGCACGCACGCTTATTGCGAGAGTCTCGTCCCTTCCTCACCCTTACTCAGGTCCTCGAATACTGCGAACATCATCGAGGAGAGCGTCTTCCGACCACTGACGCTGAGTCACAAGATGAAACTCGCAAGCGCACCACCGATATCAGCGAGTGGGATCAGAAGTTTATCGCGGTGGACCAGGAGATGCTTTTCGAGATTATCCTGGCAGCCAACTATCTCGATATCAAGCCTCTCCTGTCAGTGCCTCCGAGTGGCTAGCCCCTGACATATCTGACATCTTCGACAGCGACGTGGGCTGCAAGACGGTCGCCAACATGATCAAAGGCAAGACACCCGAGGAGATCAGGAAACTCTTCAACATTGTCAATGACTTTACCCCCGAGGAAGAGGTATTGAACCCTTTCATCTGGTGTAGTAATGACGACTGATTGACACTTATCATCCATCATAGGCTCAGATCAAGAAGGAAAACGTGAGCCCCCTATCCTCCTCGCTGTCTGTTTCGTATCAAGCTACTGACGACCTGTTTTTCACACTAGGAATGGGCGGAGGATCGCTAGATGGAGTTGCACGACGACCGACGACATGCTGAGTGGGATCGGCCCACATTGAGATTTTCTTTACTGTTTTCTTTACGCCGGTATCTACGATGTCCACGCCATTTGACATGCAACCGGTGAAATAATAGCTGTACATGTATGCGTCGAATGTTGACCGATGGCCCAAAGCCCTGCGAAGCGCTGTGCCACCGCTGTGCCACGTGCCTGGGTGTCATGTACGAATGATGGAGAGCGACGGACGGCATCCACATTAACTTATGTCTCTGCATGTCCCGCATCCCTGATCTCCCAGGAAATCCCATCCCGAAGAATTCGGATCAGGATCACTGGTTCCGAAACCACGTCGCAAGTCTGTGCGGCCTTAACCATGACCGGTAAACACTTCCTCTCCGTCCCCTCCACCTTTAAGGACACCATCCAATTAAACCCCACCCTGGCAGTTTTCCAGGAAGCCAACCCGTTAGTTTCGGCACTAAAGACCTCGAAAAGCTGGAGAATGAGGAGTGAGTGCAGAGACCCCGCCTTTCGCGGTTTCGCGGACGGGCTGATTGTTCGAATAGCTACTGGGTGTGCGAAAAGTCGGATGGTATCAGGGTGCTGCTTGTCATCCTCACCAACCTAGAAACGAGCGACCAGTTTGTTTGCATTGTATGTCCATGACGTCCTCGTGGTCCTTCCTTGCTTCTCACCTTGTTCTAGGTCGACCGTCACAACACTTACAGGGAAATATCCGGCCTCTTCTTCCCCCATCATGAACACCCAGAGCGTCCCCTGCGGAGTACTATCGTCGATGCGGAGCTAGTCATCGACGTCGACCCTCGGACAAATCGCGTATGTCTTGGTCTCAGGGCTGTTGGATGAACGTCCCCATTTCATCTCTGTAGGAAACACCCCGTCTGCTTTGTTTTGATTGTCTCGTCGCAGATAATCAGAACGTTATGTCCAAAACGCTCGACAAAAGATATTGGGTAAGGTTTTCTTGGACCTCTGCCTTCAATATCTTTGACGACTATTACCTCCAGAAATTGAAGGAGGTATTTTTCAAGCCATACGCGAAAATGCTCCGTGACCATCCCCGCATGGCAGAGAGTCAACCATTCGAGTGGGTTTGATTCGATAGTTGCTGTTTTACGCTCTTTCCTAATTCACTTCCAGGGTTCAGGTCAAGGAGGTCAACTTTTCGTATTCGATCGACAAAGTCTTTCTCGACATAGCCAACCTACAACACGACAACGACGGACTGATTTACACCTCGGTTTCGACACCTTACATTCCCGGGACAGATCGGAATATGTCCGTCTTCTCTGTTCACCTCGTGAATCTCCGCTCACGCTTGACATCCTTGTCAATAGCCTCAAATGGAAGCCCCCGTCCGAGAATTCGGTCGACTTCAAGCTCATCTTGCGCTTCCCACCTCTCCCTGGTTCACCACCCCAGCCGGACTTCCACGCCAAGCCCCTTTTTACTCTTCACGTCTGGTGTGGAGGCGAGGGTGCGAGCGCTAGTTATGAACCCTGGGACACAATGCGTGTAAGTGACGACGAGTGGGAGAGGTATGTCGCGAGCCGCGAACAAATGTTTCGCTTTTCCGAGACGTGATGAATGACCGTGTCCCATTCCCAGTTTGAAGGCCAACGGGGAACAAGTCGATGACCGCATCGTCGAAGTGTGCTGGGACCCCGTGGGTGAACATTGGCGCATGATGCGCTTTCGTGACGACAAGCCACAAGGCAATCATCGTTCCGTGGTAGAGAACGTCATCCAAAGCATCGCCGATGGCGTTGAGAAGGATGCGGTGGGTGCTACTGCTCTTGGTGTCGCTATGTCGGCGCGATAAACCTGATTTGCAAAAATCACATTAGCTTCTTACTCGATCCGCCACAATAAAAAACGCATGGAAAGCGCGACATGGCCAGCCCGTACAACAGCAACCACCACCTCCATCGCAAAGGAGCAATGCGCCTCCGTCTTATCCTGCACCCAATCTTCAGTCTCGACCTCTATCCAGAGATGCTCCTCTACCACTACGCTATGGGCCTCTGGCACCATCACGGTGGAGCAAGGTATCAGGACCGACGGTTATTGCGGGGGTGTTGCGTTGAAAAAAAAGAAGCTTGAGCCCAAGCGCTGTTGGATTGTCCTTGAATGTCGTCGAGGGGATTCGCGTGGGCCTTCTGTCTGATATACTATATTTCTCCTTGAGACCTAGTATTGGCCAGTGACTAGTGATGTACAGCTGTTTTTTTTTTATCTTCCTCTTTCATGAGCCGTTGCGAGAATAAGGTCCCTCGAACAAAAAAAAACACGTGTTCTAAAAGCCAGCGGGTTACAGAGACATAAATTTGGGTGAACTAGTATGACTACGATGTCTTGTATGTCCCTACGCAATAGTATGATGCTACCAGGGATGGATGTCACAACAACATAGCAAGCACCAAGCGATATTAGGAAAATGCGATGAACAACAAGGTATGTGATGAGGGAGTGGATGTGCGTCTAATACGTACAACGGATGCTGCGTAGACGTCAACGAGAAGCATGTGAAAAACAAGGAGGAAACTGCAGTCGTCAACGAGACGATAGGATGCAAAACAAGAGAAAGATGAGACAATGATGCATGGAAGGAAAGCAGGGTATCGGACGCAACAGTCGTCCGTCAGAGAACAGGAGGAGTACAAATCGTAAAAAATGTAGGGCATGAGAGTCATCAGCAAACCAACCGAAACCTCGAGGATGTAAGCAAAAAGCGGTAGATGGTGTGCTTAGATGAATGGGAAATGTGAATGGGGGGGAAGAACGGCGACCTTTTGCCGCCTTATCGCAAGAAGACCACACTCGTCGTAGACTTCGTAAATCGTGTGTGAGACCGAGTCGCCCGAGGACGCTGGCTCGTAGTGCGACTTTGATGTTTTTTGGGAGGTAGAGGGTTAGGGGATGCGCAAATAAAAGGGAAGAAAAACAAGACATTCGAGAGCGACATGACAGAGGTATCTCAGAACGTGAAAGAAAAAAAAGGGGGGAGGGGGGTAGCGGAGGTCGTTCAAGCAAAGAGGTCATCGTGACACATCAAAGGATCTGCGAGGATGTCATCGTCGTCACCTAGGCCACCTTGCTGTTTGGCGAAGACGTGTTTGGGAGATAGCGGTAGCGCGCTTAGAGAGGCAAGGCGCATGTGGAACAGCGGGATGTCTAGTCCGGCGTCCGCGAATCCCATGCCAGCGAATGACAGGCTCTCGATGGGAGTGCGCAGCACCTCTGGGGAGGATTCGAGGGACGACACGGAGGACTCTGACGCGGTGCGCCGCGTGGGCGTGCGAGGCCCCGCCGCAAGGGACGCCAGTTGCCCAAACAAGTCAGTCGCCTATTTTGAAATAGTCGAGTTTTTTTTCGGCGCATGGGAGGAAAGCGATCTCGGGTGAGCAACGGGTCTTTACGAACGGGATTGGACAGTTTTTCACTGTGCATTTACCTGAGGCGAGTATCCAAGGGTGTGGACGCCGAATGGATGACTTCTCTCCGACGCGACTGGGGTCGAGGGACGCTCGATCCCGACGCCGGCGCTCTCGCCGCCGCGATCTGTGGCGTGGAGTGGCGGGATCACGTTGCGGGAGGGTGCCTCAGGATCCGCGTGCTCAGCGGACGCTGAGTTCTCCTCCTCGCCAACGCCCCTCTCCATCTCCTCATGCTCCTCGTCCTCGTCCTCGTCGCCGCCTCGCTCGCGCTGGCCATCGGCGACGCGCCACCAGTCAAGGTCCGCTAGGACCTTGCGGGAGGACACGTCAGAGCCCGAGGACCGGCGATGGCCGCCGCCGTGGGGGTGGTTTTGCGGCGGGCGATGGGAGCGCGAGCTGGGGAAGGTAGCGGGGTGAGAGTAGGGCGATACCCTCACGGAAGGAGAGGAGAAGGCGCGGCGAAGAGGAGGCATTTGGAGAGAAGAAAGAGAGAGAAAGAGAGGAGGGGTGAGAGAGAGGTCGAGGGGGGCGTCAGTGGATCATGTCAGTCGCTTATGATTTGGGAATTTATAGGACGTTTTGACAGGCCTAGGCACCGGTCACTCGTCCTGCACACCACCGCGCATCAACCAGAGTGCGCGCCCGCAACCAGTATATGTATTGTATAACGATTACATCTCTATCGTCCATGCGTTTGGAAACATGCTTGTCCGCGTACCGAGCTTCCATGGCCATTGAAATGACGACGTACCTCGCGACGCCACCGTAACGCGCGTCTGACTTCCTCTCGGTGCCAGCTCGAGAAAATGAGAATCGTTGACTCTTTCCATGACTTGTTGCTATCCGCGGCCTCGCTTTACCGCACGTAAAACTGCCGAGTCCCTCAGGCTACGTACAGTACGCCAGTCCTATGCTTGGCTTCGTGCGTAAGGAAGCGCCAAAGTGAGGTGGGCGCTGCCGTGAGTGGATTGGTGATGTAGAGTCCGCCATCACGCCGAATGATACACAAATGGGGACACCACAGGACGTATAAGCTACGTGCCGGATGGGTGCAGTAGATTCCGACGATGATCTGGCCTTCGCCGTCACTCGACCACGAAATGGAAATGCCATCTCTAATCAATCGGGGGGTTTCAAAGTCGACCCTTAATGATCACATTATCCACCTCATTATTTCGTACATTGATCCAGAAATGGGCCCAGAAACAGCTTAATGGACACATTACGGTAGCGCAATCAATAATGGGCTGAAATAATCAATTATTATTCTGCTGCTCGGCATCGTCGCACCCACTCGCAGGGTTTCCGCTTTCCGCAACCTTCCCGTATTTCTATCGTCATCCGCTTTCACGGATTACGCAAATATGTCACTTCCAGGATCGAGGACCATCTTCTACGGCCCCGTCGTCAATCCAATATCGCATTCCTCTTTCCAGGCTCTGCCGAGGTGTTTGCTCGCCCTCGGTCCAACCGGCGACATTGACTGGATCGTAGAAGACGTCCACGAGTCTGCTCTTTTGGGCGTCCTTGCTCAGCACGGATCGGCTGATATACCCCTCGTCGTCCTCAGACGTGGAGAATTTCTTCTTCCTGGCTTCGTGGATACCCACACGGTGCGCAGCGCACGCTCTCGCACAACGTGCGCCCGTGCACTTTGTTCACCAATGACGTTTGTCTATCAATAGCACGCACCCCAGGTTCCCAATATCGGCAGGTGCGTGTGCTCCGCATCGTAACGTACGATGCTCACGCGCCTGCTTACCGCCAGCGGCCAGCAGTATGAACTGCTTGACTGGCTATACGAAGTTACGTTCCCCATGGAGGCTCGATTCGACGATGTGGATTTTGCTCGTCGAGCTTATGATGTGATAGTCAAGCGAATCATCAATTCCGGGGTGCTCCAATGTTCTTCACCCTTCCCAAGTTTCCAAGTTTCTGATTTGGATGGATGCCATAGACAACTACCTGCTGTTACTACGGGACGTTACATCTTGAAGCCACCAAGATACTTGCGGAGGTCGTCAACGGTTACGGTAAAATAGCTTTAACTCTGGTTTCTTCGCCTCTGTGAGCTTATCGTCTCACCTAGGCCAGCGCGCTTTTGTTGGGGTGCGTGATACTTGTGGCGAACCTCACACGTCGGAGGTCTCGCTAAGCAACTTTCCATGGATCTTTTAGAAATGTAATATGGATCGCAATTCGCCGAGTTACTACGTGGAACTGTCGGTTTCTGACTCGATCGACGCAACTCATGCCCTCATCTCTCACATTCGCGCCCTTCCTCAGCCGCGGCTCGTAGAACCCGTGCTAACACCCCGCTTTGCGATCTCGTGTTCTGGTCAACTTCTGTCCGCACTAGGAGACATGGCACGTGCCGACCCGTCGCTCCTGATCCAGACGCATATATCCGAGAATCGGAACGAAGTACGATACACACTCGAACTCTTCCCCGAGGCTACTTCCTACGCAGACGTGTACGACAAGCACGGGCTCCTCGGGCCGCGCACGATACTCGCACATGCGATCCACCTAGAAGAAGACGAAATCGACTTGCTGGAGGAGAGGAATGTCGGAGTGAGCCATTGCCCAACCAGCAATTTCAACTTGCGCAGCGGGGTGTGCCCAGTCGGCAAGCTCATTGACCGTAGAATCAAGGTTGTCATTTTGTTCTGTCCGTTTGTACGTCATTGAAATCCCTCGGACCAACAAAGGTTTCCCTTGGCACCGATGTCTCAGGCGGGTTCTCACCTTCTATTCTCGCCGCGATACAGCACGCCTCCATTGCATCGAAAATCCGATCAACGCAGGCCACCGCCCCATCCTCGGCCACATCGACATATGCGGATTGTCAGCTTCCGCTTGCAACACTACTGCATCTCGCGACGCTTGGCGGTGCGCAAGTTTGCGGTTTGGAAGATCGCATAGGGTCGTTCGCTCCAGGAAAGGCATTCGACGCTCTGCTGGTCAGTGCTCGTGGTGATGCGGGTAATCCCGGATTGTGGGGTGCTGATCTTGACGAAGAGCTCCATGTGAAGCTTGACAAGCGCAAGGAGCTGGAGGTGTGGTTGGAACGGTTTCTCTTCACGGGCGATGACCGGAATATAAAGAGAGTTTACGTCCAGGGGCATTGGATTGGGGGAGCCGAATACATGCGTTGAATTCCGTAGAAATAATCTCATTGATGGGATGTTACATTGTATATATCCTCACAGGTATGGAAATCAGAATGCCGAAGGCACTGATTACTGGGTCATGTTCTTGAAATCGCCAAACTCCCATCTATGACAGTCCTAGACGTGATACACAGTCAGTCGGCGGAGGTTAAATGACGGTACCAGATGGGCTCACTATGCAATCACTTTCTTCGACTGCCAACGGAACGTCTCTACCATCTTCCCACTCTTGATCTATTTCTAGGACATGCAAGATAAGCTTCTTAATTGGATGTCTCTGCACCGAGACATGCCAGCCCAGCTTGCCCACTGTGTCGTAGATGATGCTTTTGCCCAAATGGCATCGCGTTTCCAAAGCATAGCCCGCCGATGCACAGGGAGAACGAATGCCGGTACAAACACCTTGAGGTATCGGGTCTGCATTGTGGTATACATGCGTAACCGGAGCCATGGGAAAACCCGACGCGTCCGACACGGGGGGCATTGGGAGGAGTAGGCGCTGCGCGGCAAGGCGCTCGCCCGGGGACTCAAAGGCGACGACGGGAAAACCGAATGTCGTGCCCAACAAGGATGCGAGCGCACCGCCAAGCGAGTGGCCCACCAACCACACATTGGCATCCGGGTACATGAGCGTGAGGTTCTTGATCAAATTCTTGAAAGATGTGTGAGTCGGGGAAACGGTTTGGACGGGATCTCGACACACACACACCATTCCAACAGAATAAAATAGACTGTCCTCGATGAGCGATTTGGTCAAACACTTGTTGTCGCAGGTCCAATGTCCGGAGAAGCAATCGCACACGGTCGAGAAGACCCATGAAAGGTCGACGCGGGCGCAACAACATGAGAAGAGAAGGTTGTCATTGTACTTGTCCTTCTTTGACGTCGGCCCTTGAAGCGTGGTGCCCTTTATTGAAAGAATCGCAGTGTTGTTGTCGGAAGACAAGAAGACATGTCCACGAAAACCTATGGTACGATCTTCCCAGCCTAAAGGGAAGCTCTTCGGCCTGCGTGATTAAGTTGTAGGCGGTCTAGGCAACGACGACTTACGACGTTCCAAGCGGAGTCAATATCGTACCAGTTTTTCTGGCCTGGAAGAGCATAAGCATTGCCGCTTATGCGCGCAAGCTGGGAAAGCGTGTGCCTATCCTCAATGTCCGGTCCAAGCACCTCAGTGGGATCCCACGCTGTGTGTTGTGAATTCTGTACAGATCTAGGTCGATAAATCGTGGTCGGGACTGCCTTCAGGGTCCATGAAGGCACCGGCGTGTCCGGCGGTGACGTGAACGGGCGAAACAAGGGTTGGGTATATTGGGTGCTTGGGCCATGATTATAATGATGGGCTGGTTTGATCACGACTGGAACAGAATGTGGTTTCGCGGCCGCTGCCGTTACAAGACTGATCGCCAGAAGCAGTTCCAGGGGAAGGCCAAACGCCATGATTGTTCAGAACAAGACATCAACCGCAGCCAGCAGAGTGGGCTACCGGTTGTTCAGTATAAGCCCAAATAGGCGGGCGGGAGGGAGGACACAACAATGGCAAATAACGATGACCAAAACGCCAGACTGACGATTAATCGTCTTCTCTCAAGCGCGACTTTGTAGACAGTACCCGTTCTGCAGTTGTTACCCCACGAAGAACGTGGTGATTCCAGTTCAGCGCAGAGCCAAGTCGGCCAGGTATAAGAACATGCTCCGTTTTCTCTACTTGGCGGGGCGTGTGTCAGACCTTTCCTACAATTTACTCTCTATTCGTATCGACGCCCTACAGCACAAGTACATTACGGTTCTCGATGAATGAAATATGATAGAGAGAGCTCCACGTCATCTGCCACGGCAGTGCGATGATGCATGTGACGAGGTCCGTCACAGAAAAGTCCCACACCGAGACGACCTTTAACCCGAACCGAACGCAACGCCGAGTGCGTCAGCCCTTTCTCATCCTTCTTCCTCGGGTTTTCTCGCATAATGTTCATCGTCAACTGGTTCTGGGACGTCCTCGCCCAATTGGGTGAGCTGCCTTCTCCCCGTAACTCCGCTTTCGAGCTCACACCCCCTGTGCAGGCCTATTGCATAAGAACGCCAAAATCCTTTTCCTGGGTTTGGACAATGCCGGGAAGACGGTAGGCCTCTCTTTCACGTTATCTGCTCCGTTCTGAAAACGAGGTCGTGCAGACGCTTCTGCACATGCTCAAGAATGATAGATTGGCTACCCTCCAGCCGACTCTTCACCCAAGTCAGTTCATTCACGCCCGCTTTATCTGGCATGACATCCTCAACTTCTCCCTTTTCAGCCTCAGAGGAGCTCGCAATCGGCAACGTAAAGTTCACCACGTATGATTTGGGCGGTCATCAGCAAGGTGCGTGTGCAGCGTGTGCACGCGCTTACCACAACAGTTTCCCCATCTGAGTCCGTCTCTTACAGCACGTCGTCTCTGGCGTGACTACTTCCCGGAAGTCGACGGCATTGTCTTCCTCGTCGATAGCGCCGACTTTGAGCGCTTCCCAGAGTCAAAGGCCGAGCTGGATGCCCTCCTTTCAATCGAGCAGCTCTCAAAGGTGCCGTTCCTCATACTAGGTAACAAGATCGATGCACCGGGCGCCGTGAGCGAGGAAGAGCTCAGGCATCATCTGGGCCTATACCAGACCACCGGCAAGGTGTGTGCGCGTTTGCTCTGGGACCTTCGTACAGGGTTGACCTGTGGTCCTTAGGGCAAGGTACCGCTGAGCGACATACGCCCCATTGAGATTTTTATGTGTTCGGTTGTTCTGCGACAAGGCTATGGCGAGGGTCAGTTCTTCCATCCTTTCTCTACCGATAGTTGTTGACCCGAGTGAACCTCATTAACAGGGTTCCGCTGGATCTCTCAATACGTACGTTAATACCTTGGCCCTGTGCGCATGACACTGACCAGCGCATGCTCCACAGATCTAATATTGCCTTATTCTCCGTCGTTATCTGGCGTAGTATTCATGTTTTTTAGAACTTTTCTTTTGTGCTCGATGGTGTCTCATGGCCACTTTCTTTACAAAACACTTGTTATCTCTGTTTCTTTGAGTGTGAATAATTACGTTTTGCCACGTCACGCTCACTGCCACAGGCGCGTCTGCTCGTGCAGTGACGCGCTCTGTCCGTGGTCTCTGGACATGTTATGAAGTTAGACCTCGTCGTGCACGTCATCACCTCAATCAGAGCACTTCTCGTCTTCTCGAGCGTCATCCGCATTGCTCTTATCATCTACAGTGAGTGGCATGACACCCATTCACTTGTAAAGTATACGGATGTCGATTACTTGGTCTTCACCGACGCGACTTCCTTCACCCTGACGCCCGGGCCTCTCAACCATGCCCAGGGTCCGCTGGGAAGATGGCTCAATATCGGGGAGTGAGTAGTCGTACCTGTTACGTCCTAACCAACCAACCCCCGCTGACGCCCGACGCTGCAACGGCCATCGATCAGCCCCTATCGTCGTGAGACCTATCGTTACACACCTTTGTTGGCAATTCTCCTTGCACCCAACAAGTGGCTGCACAAGTCTTTTGGGAAATACCTTTTTTCGGGGTGTGATATTCTCGCAGGGATCCTGATACACAAGTTGCTCGTCTCTACGATCCTGCCACATGCTCACCCCCGCACCAATTCGAGTCACACGCCCCCTTCTCGTTTCACATCCGAGCACGATGTAGGGTCCTCCCACCACGAATACCCGAATCCAGACGACGACAGCAAAAACGCAGCACCTGCACCCCTATCGGAGGACGACGCACGGCGTGCGACCCTCCTGGTTGCCCTCCACCTTCTGAACCCCATTGTGATCGGTATCTCCACCAGAGGGTCTTCGGAGTCCGTGCTCACTCTCTTGGTCCTTCTCACCCTTTTCTGCGCCTTGCGTGGACGGTGGGATTCCACCGCCGTCTTTCTCGGACTTTGCACGCATTGGAAGATATATCCTGTTATCTATGGGGCCTCGTGCGTCGGCGTCATTGCCATGGAACATCAACACCGTGGCAAGAAGCAGACTCGGGCGCGAGGCGCGTTCGTCGCAATGGCACAATACATCGATGTCCATGTGAATACGAAGACGGTTAGATTCGCGTTGATCAGTGCCGGAACGTTCTTTGGATTTGGCACTCTCATGTATTCCGTGTGAGTAAAATATTTCTGGCCCTCGGAATTTCGCCACCTCTGCCGCTAATAGTGCCTTTTTTTTTCTTGTGCCTCTTTGGCCAGTTGGGGATACCCATTTGTTCATGAGACGTATCTCTACCATCTCCACCGTTTGGATCACCGACATAACTTTTCTCCGTACTTCTATCAAATTTATCTCACATACCCAGGCATTTCAACTGCCGCCGCTGCAAGGTCGTCGCTGTGGAGAGATGTTATTCGGTCCCCTTTGACAAGCTTTCTCACCCAGCTATCTCTATCCTTGGGTTCGGGCCTTTTCTTCATCCGTACAAGACGGGACATGATCATGGGGTGGTTCATCCAGACGGCAATTTTTGTTATCTTTAACAAAGTTTGCACCTCACAAGTACGTGCAACACTTTACCTCTTCGTTACGTGGATTGACGAGTATGACGTCGACCTTCCGAACTCAGTATTTTCTCTGGTATATGTTGTTCTTACCTCTGATTATCCCGAGTCTATCTTTGTCATGGCCCTCGTTTGTCAAATATCTCCTGTGCTGGATTGGGACACAGGCATTGTGGCTTAGCCAGGCGTACCAAGTGGAATTTCTGGGGGAACCTATTTTCTTCCGCCTGTGGATCTGTAGTATAATTTACGTCGTCGGACACGGTTGGGTACTCGCGGGGATTGTAAACAGCTACCAAGTTTAGAGACGAGAATGCTCATGACCCGAAGTTCACAACGCCACGGCCGATTGTTATATGCTTGTGCCATTGATGCTATACTGCTTTACTGCGACGACCGAGTCTGCGTTTTGCACATCTAGTTGATATACACCACCCTCGCTTCCTTTCTTAAGTACACACTCGTAACATCGATGCCCAGTTGTGGTTGGAACCGCATCACGCTGCCCTTCAGGTCTCATATCCACACTCGTAGCTGCGACTCCTTAGCGGTTGAAACCTCACCATGCTCTTCACGTTAACAGCTTGGCCTCAAGAGCACTCTTCGTCAGGCCGTCAACACCGTCGCGTACTTCCAAGACCTTGGAAATGTCAACCTGTAGAGACGTCCGAGTCAGCGATCAATTGAAGCCGCTATACAGTACATCGACTGGGGCGTACGGCATTCTGAAAATCCAGCAGAGCGGTCGCGTGCAGAGTAAGGAGGCTGATCTCGCAGGCTGGAACCCAGTTGATGAGGACGAGGGGGGAGGAGGTTCGGCCATCCTTGTGCACGAGGTTGTAGGAAAGCACGACATATCGAGGCGAAGCCTCGGGGAGCTCTGCCAAAAATTAAAGACATCAGGCGGGGATCGGATCCGAGGTGCGACGCCGCGCTCTCGATGCACCGTACCCTCTGCCAGGTCTTCTGGAGAAATGTCGTCGAGCCTGTCGGCTTCCTCCATGATCAGCTTTTGCTTGTTGATCTTGACGACGAGCGCGGCGTTCCCTTTGTGCCGAGTGAACCTGAACTTGCGAATCGAGTCCTTGAGTTCTTGGGGGATGTCTACGGTGTGGGACTAGGATAGGGTAGGTCAGGAAATGGCAAAATCTGGCCAACCGGGAATTAGGGGAGGACAAACCATGATTTCCTGGTGCGAGGTAAGACACGAGCGATAAGGAGCGGTACCGGTAATCTAATCTCGATCTTAGCCGTACAACCCGAGGCTATTTAAGAAGCCGACGAGCGCCAAAAACATATTTTCGTCTTGGCTTTTATTCACTCGAACAGGGCCAGGAGGTAGGCATTTTCGTTTAGTGCTACAGGAATGGAATACGGGGTCCGAAAGAAGTAGAGATGGCCAATTCTACGGGTCGGTGAAGAAAAGTTTATTAACGACAACGATCATGGCACATAAACTGGGCAATAGATGATTGATGAACATTAATAAATGTTCGAGAAAAGGGCATTGGGCTCGCGAACGGGTTGTGCGGTGATTCTCCTTATCCGATAGGCCATTGATTGGGTGACTTTTCGTATTTTTTCACGGGTGCGTGGGCGTGCCAGCAGCCAATGCCGTTTAAACCCGGTGGGATTCGGATAGCCTTCTGCCCCCATTGGTGGTGTCGGAGTACTTGGCAATGCTGGACAATATGCGGGGCAGGGGGCTAGAACGAAGGCTTATTATCATTGGACAAGGATCCCCACCAGCGCAGACAACACGGAATTATCATGATGATCTCCGCGGGGCAATTGCAATGACGCCGTCCTGATATTCAGTCCACTGTGAACAGTGGTAGCAAGCAAAATAATAAAAAGTCCGTCATTCGCTCGGTCAAATGCCATAATAAAGGTTACAAAGCACAAGATTTGGAGGGGCCTACACATTTAAAGAGCCATTCCCTGGTTTCGATCTCCACAATGTCCAAGCGCCCAAACCTAAGACGAAATTGCAGATTCCAACCGCCGTGTGGCCTGCCCCGATAAACGCAAGCGCACACCAGACGATACCAATGATCCTATCGAGCATGCGCCCAGTATACTTCTTGATCCGAGCAGAAGGATCTGGTTTCGGGGTGAAATAATGAGGAAGGGAAAGTAAGGGGACACTGTTATCCAGCTGGGGTGCACCGATCGGAGACGGAAGGAGTAGAAGTGCCACTATCGGTTTCTAGAGGGGTATTAATTTTTTTTCTCTGGGGAGTGGCAGATTGTGGATTGTGACGTACATGGTCCGAGGTAGTGTATGAAGGGATAGAAGTGTATAAGAGGTTTGTGATACCAGAGCCATCGGTGACATCGGGTGAGTCGGAATAAGTTGCGTACAAAATCCTGTCAGTCCAAGACGGCGTTCTCTGCCCACTAAATTCAGTCAAGAAATGAAACGCGACGAATCAGGAATCAGGATGTGGCTAGCGCGTTGACAGGACTACACGGACCTATACTTGTCTACCTCTCCAATCTTGAACTTGTAGCTACATTTGAATGCCCAGAATTCGCCTTCCCGGAACATGTGAAAGACAGTAGATTTTCTCCGCTCCTGCAGAAGCTGGTCGAATTCCTTGAGTTCTTCTCGTCCAGCCTGTGTGTCAAGTGCAGCCTCGACGCGGTGGGTGTCGACAGGACCAGCATAGGGGCTTGTTGGTGGGATCGTCAGCCGAAAGTTCAGGTCACCCAGGAAGAACAAGTGTGACGTAGAATACAAAGTAGTAAACGAAGCCGAGGAGGAGCCAGGTAGTGGAGGGAAGAGCAGTGAGCCAACGATGTGATGGTAATCCGCGATCCGGCGTGCGACATTGTAATCATGGGCTGTGAGGTGAGCACAGACGAAGCTGTGCGCGCTTTAGTGCCAAATACTTGGAGACAGCCCTGGCGGACTCACGTATAGACCTCCCCTAGGCCACCGTCCTTGGTCTGAACTCTGAAGCGCACACCCACTGCTCCCTTGTTTCCCATATAAGCTGGTCCACAGCCAGTCCATTGGGTCTGGATATCACAAACGTGACGGGATATACCATCGTCAAGCGCATATACAAGTAAAGCAACCCCAACGTTTACAACGTGAGCCACAAGACTGTACCGCTCCCCGTTCGGTGCGTGAGCCTCTAATTGGGATAGGATGAGGGCGTTGCGGTCTTGGACGACTCTGCTTGAGCGGCCAGCAACTAGCCATGTCCACTGAGACGGGATGAGTCAAACAGGAGTAAGTCTGTGCAATACATACGGCCCTGATGGAGGGGGAGAAGCTCCTGGAATCCAACCGCGACAATGTCAGGGGCGCGAGGCTGGCGAGCCAGGAACTTTGAAACTTTGAGTGTGGGAGAAAGCCAGTCGACGAGATCTTGAGGTACGCCGCGAAGACCCTGGAGGGCCGTATTATAAGAAGCGATCTGTACGAGTACCCTATCCGAAGAATTGGAATGTGTCGCAGTGGCCATACTGCTGCTGTCGCCGTCGAGTGTGTGGAAGTGACATTAGCGCTGGTGTGTGAGCTGCATGTATGCGCGCGCGCGGGAGCAGGACGACGTCAGCAACGACACGACCGTCATGTGCTTGCCAAATGGCCCAGACCCCACCACCGGGCAATCCGGTGGGTCTCGCTTGTCTTAAGCCCTCCCTGGGCTTCCCTGGGCTTCCCCATTTAATGAATCCGTCCCCAACGCTAACGTTGAACCCCTTCGACTCTATCGCCACTTATTCCAGCCCGTGCATCAATGCAGAGCGAGTCCTCCTTGCTGGAGAAGCTTTATGCCTCCAGCTTGTCTTACAGTGTCTTCCTATTCGTCTGGACCAATGCCGTCAACACATTCTTCCGGGAAATCCGTCCAAGAGGCGCGGTCAATATTCCTCGCAGTGGTCCGGTCATATTTGTAGCTGCACCCCACCACAACCAGGCATGGCGTTCCGTTCACCCTACCTCAGACTCTCACTTTTCTTCGTCTTAGTTCCTCGATCCCGTCCTCCTTGCAATGGAGGTATACAGAGAGACCCGGCGACGCGTGAGCTTCCTTATTGCAGCTAAGAGCATGAAGCGGAAAGCTATCGGCTTCTTTGCTAGACTCATATCATCCAGTACGTTTCTTTACCACTCTCGGCCATATCGTGTTCACCATGACTTCACTGTCTCGAAGTTCCTGTTGTCCGTGCTGCTGACGATGCAACTCTGGGTACGGGAAAAATTCGTCTTTCCCCCGACGATCCATGTACCGTGTTGGGGGAGGGTACAAAGTTTCTGTCGGAATTTACACCTAAAATGCAAATTATGCTGTCAAAATCCGTTGGCACCCCTGTGGCTGAAGTTACTCAGGTCATCTCAGACACCAAACTAAAAATAAAGCGCGAATTTGGAGGTGAGAATGGAAAGTTGACAAGTCGGATTCGAGAGAAGACGGACGAATTGAGGACCCACGGCTTTTACGGAATGGATTACAAACGTCTTCCGTTCGTCGATCAGCAAGAGACATTTCGTCATGTCTACCAGCGACTTACCGAGGGGGAATGCGTTGGGATTTTCCCGGAAGGTCCGTGTCTCCAAGCAGTTCCCTTCGCAGCTCGGCGTACTGACATGATCATAAGGCGGTAGCCATGATCGCACCGATCTTCTTCCCTTCAAGGCTGGCGTTTCTATCATGGCTCTGGGAGCCATGGCGAACAACCCAAACATTAAAGTCAAACTGGTGCCCGTCGGGCTCTCATATTTCCACGCTCATCGTTTCCGCTCTCGTGCCGTGATCGAGTTTGGGCCTGCATTGGATGTCCCCGAAGAACTTGTTGAAAAGTTCAAACAAGGGGGCTCGGAGAAGCGAGAGGCAGTATCCGAGTTCTTGGATTTGGTATATGAGGCCCTCAAAACTGTCACCATCCGGGCACCTGATTATGATACTCTCATGGTGGGCGGCACCGGAGATATCATGTGAATCTTCTTAACTCCAAATGTAGCTTATTCAAGCGGCGAGACGATTGTACCGACCTCCCGGGCAACGCTTGACACTGGGCCAGGTGGTCGAACTGAACAAGCGTTTTCTACATGGCTATAGCGTTTTCAAGGACGAACCTCGGCTGCAAGCTCTGTTGAGCGACGTCCTCAAGTACAATCGCCTTCTACGGGACTTGGGTCTGCGAGACCATCAGGTGAGTGCCCGTCCTCGGATTCAGGCAGTCGGGGATTAAGTGTTACCAAAGGTGCCCAGAGCCCAGAGGGCGAGCTGGCAGACGCTGAGCTTATTGCTTTATCGCGTTGGGTTGTTGACCGTCTGGAGTACTTTCGCCTTGCCGGGCGTGATCCTGAACGGTCCTATCTTTCTGATGGCTTCCATCTTATCGAAGAAGAAAGCCAAGGGTACGCAGGTTTCTCCAGTATACTTGGCATTTTTTTACGCTGTCGCAGAGGCCCTAGCAGCATCAGTCGTGAAGATACATGGTCGCGATGTCATTGCGAGTTGGAAAGTACTGATATCTCTCGGCGTAGCTTCGGTGCTATACAGCTTCTATGCCCTTGTGGCTACCATACTTGTCTTCAAGGCGAAAGCTCCGTGGGAATGGAGGTTGTTGACACCACCGCTGACCATCGCAGCGCTACCAGCGATTGGCTATGCAGCACTCAGATTTGGTGAGGCGGGAATGGACGTTCTGAAGTGAATGCATGTGACCCTTGTTCGGAGTTCTATAACTGAATGATCCTTCAGATCCCTTAGGCCGCTCATCGTGTCTCTCATGCCCGGTCAACAACAATACCTCGAACGATTGAAAGTGATGCGTCAAACGCTTTCGACCGAGCTGATGGACGTTATCAATGAATTTGGCCCTAAGCTGTATAATGACTTCGATAAGGCATGTGGATTCCCAAGAGTGCTAGGTCCGTTCCTGACAATTCTGTTGATTTAGAATCGAGTTCTGTTCCCTACCTCCAGCGTTCCCATGTCGAGCGGAAAACCGGGGTTGTGGCAAAAGAACAGTGGGGCTGCAGCAGTAGAAGCCCAAGAGAATCTCCTTTCACATCCCATGGTACGTATTCTGGGCGAATTCGCGTCACGGGGCTTCGTCTCTTACGTCCTACAGAATTGGCTGGACGAGCGTTTGTTCGGATGGAGCCGTAGCGCCGGACGCGGGACAAGTGCATGGGCAGGCTCGGTACCCCGAAGTCGAGATGGCAGCCGTGCCGCTTCGCCAGATGTCTCAGATGACGAGGACGCAGGGGATTATGACAACGTTCTCGGCATTTTGCGTCTGGATGATGGGCAAGCCTCTCCTAATCGCGCGGGATCACGAAGCCAACACGGCTCTTACGCAGACCTGCAGAAGCTCAAGGTGGTTGCGGTTCAAGGGCAATCGACCGCCATGCCTACGCAGCCAGGATCACCGACAGAGGGTGGCTTTCATCGAAGGGAGAGGAGGGCGAGTTTATCTGATCGAGTCACGGTGGAGCGGATCAGTGCGTTAGATCCGCGGGAACAGTTCAAGGACTGCACTGAAGACATTAACAATGAAATTCGGAAAAGCAAGCCTTCGACGTCGGAGGAATGATCAGACCGCTCACCCGTGAACTTCCATTTGTGAGAAAGCCACAACTTCTAGACAGCGTACGTTGCATGTATGTATGTACTGTATGAGTAGGCTCGTGTGACCAGCCCTGGAATCCGAGCACACGGCTGCCACTTCCCAATTGACCACGATGTCGTTCCAACGGGCGATAATTTATCTGATTCTACCGGAAACGGTCGGGTCATATGCGACGTTTCGATTTTGTGTGCACTCGTACACCTTCGAACGAAACCTTGCATACTTCTACGAAGCATCTTTTTTTACGCCGACCCAAGGCAACGCGGACCTCGGGCACTGAAAGCGGATCTCTCCGAAACTCGGATGGTGCAGGGGGGTGACAATCGAGCGGGCGTGGATACATGAATGATGCGTGTTATGCATGTCCGGGTCAAACTCTGGACTCCAACCAATAGGGGAAGAGATTCCTTTCGTCCTTCTAATTCATGGAAAGCAATAGTATTTTATTTATTCCCTTTTGACCCCGAATGATTGACGCTGTACTCGAGATATAATATTACTCGATTGGTCAGTAAATAAGAGGGGTTTTGGGAGCAAAAGCAACACAAGATGATATATATATATGACTACTGTGACCGAGTTGACGAATGGGTTAAACCGCCACGTGGAAGAAAGACGCTCTCTTCAAGTTGCGTCCCGGGACATGGCATGTTTTCATGCGGGGACACCGCGCACCTCCATGAGAAGGTTTTGCCTGAGGTAGTGTTTGGAGAATTCCATCCCGCAATTCGTACACCTTTCCTCAAATTGGCGTAGGAAGAACGGGGAGGAGGGGGAAGAATCAAAAGTCAGCACATCTAGTTTCTTGTTGGATGGGACCAATGTCGAAGTTTGGAGAAAAGAGAATTAAAGAAAAAAAAACAAGACTCACTTGAGGTCATTGATTTCGTTGAAGAACTGCAAAAGAGAAAAAAGAAAAAAAGGGGTGCAGAAGGGGAGTATGAGCGTATGAGGGATCTTACCTGTATGTGAGTGCACCCTCCCTGCTGGGCTTTCCAGTTACCCAAGGCGGTCTTGCCGAGATCCATGCACCGTATCTCTCGCTTTTCGGTGAAATGAAAATCCCAAAAAAAAACAAAAAAGAGAGAAGATCGTCAGGTCGGGGGGTGCGTGCGCGTCATTCCAATTTTAACGACCAACCGTGCTCGCAGGGTACCCTTGAGAGGCGCTGGACGTGTGTCAACGGCGTAATTGGAGGGTGCCTTGCACAAAACTCACGGGATATGTTCGGTGATGACATATATTGGTCTCCCATATTTGGATCCGCACTGCTCAATGAGAAGGTATGGCTCGGTCGAAGTCATGGAAATGTGATGGTGGAACGTTCGAGGTCACGGTGTGGTGCTCCAACTTAACAACATCGAACTGCGTAACCCGATTGGGATACGATACAGGACTTATCGGACGACCGCTAGTCCCATGGATCCCGGTCCCTTAACCCGGTTCCACATCGATGACAGACTTTACACGACAGCTCGGCCTTGGCCCATGCACGTGGTGCGGATCACTACATACCGACGTCGCAAAAAAAACCTGTACAAGAGCCAAGTGGATGATAATGTAGAAGCCCTGTTGTCGTCCGAACAGGTTATATCGCTACAAATCCCGTGGCTTCCCTGCTGTAAGAACTTCAACTCCCGTTTCCGTGATCCTGAAGACCGATCAATCGAGGCGGGCGCTCTGGATATGTGGCACACGTACAACAACGTTTCTTCAAACTGTGCACTTCTCTTCCCATCTACGGTCGTTGCTGTCCAGTTATCGGGCCAATGAACCTCGTCCCAATTTCCTCCAAGATTGATCATCTACGGCCGGAGCGTCAGCATATGTCCGTGCTTTCAACAGCGCGCGGCTTCTTACAGGCTCGATTGTGAAACACTGGCTAGTCGATTAATTGCCAACATTCCCTTGGAGCAAGTCTATCACGCACCATTCCTGCTTTCATAGTTCCGACCGCCTTGTTCTTGGCGTAATGTGGCACGTTGGGCGTACAGTGGAAAAGATCATTGATCCCGTGTCCGGTATACGTTCTGACGGACGAGCAGCCATTCGCCCGGGCAATAGGTTCACTGGAAATCGCTACATTGGCTTCAAAGTCCGCACATATTCCAATCTTGTACCCACATGACCTTCCCGATATCTCGAATCAGCGCACCAGGCTTGCAAGTTTTGATGGACTCGTCCAAGCATCTCCTCGCAGTCCGAATGAGCCGCTCTGAATCTTCGTCTATTCGTCCCACGGGGTATGTTTCGTTCAAATCGCCGTGGAAGCCTGGAATCTCCAACGTCATTCCGTGTTCGGAATTGACAGGTATTACCTCACCATCGTAGTACAATGTTACGTCTTGCGGGGGAACATGAAGAATGAGACATTCCACGTGAGTTGTCAGACGTACCTATGTTTATAATATCGCCTTCTTGCAGCTTCCTCTGGTCGGGGATCCCATGACAAATCACTTCGTTGATCGAACTTATGAAAATCAGAGACGGAGATTGTAGCTCAGGAGTCGAAAGTTACTCACGTACAAACCGATTTAGGGAAGCGTCGATAATTCAAGGGTGACGGATATGCATTACGCTCCATGCAAGCTTGGTGCACGACGGCATCTATTTCATCTGTTGTGATCCCAGGGCGAATGTGCGAAGCGGCGATGTCGAGAACCTCACGAGCCAGCTGCGAGATGATTGGTATCAGATCGGGATCTTCCAAATCTCACATGTACTGACGCCTGCCTGCAAAAACGAGGCATGCACCTACCCTACAGACAGTTCGCATTTTTTCCTGCTCTTCCGGACCCAATATACGAGGAGGTTGACCGGCGCGCCTCGTCTCCGAAACGGGTATTCCTTCAAAAGATGTTCATTATCAGTACGTCAGGACGTCATTTGGGAAAGCATGGCCGGAGAACCATCTTCGGCATAATCAGGCCGGGGTATGTGATCAGGCACGACACTTTTAGGCGAAAGAGGATAAGCAGGACGCAAAGGGCCAGAAAAACCAAAGTTGGGAAACGGGTTGAACGTGCCACCTGCAAGGACGGTCAGATGATAAGCGTCATGGCTGGGTAGGGGTTGTGCCAAGAACAACCCACTCTTCTCGATAGACGCGCCATCCGACGAAGCTTGACGTGGTGTGGCGATTTCGTGAATAAATTTGTGGGTTTTCTGTGATTCAAAATAAGCAAGTGCAGGTGCTCGGATCTACTGCGCAAGCTGACCCCTACGGAAGCTCTTGTGGTGAGCTCCGAGCGCAGGAAAATATGCAGGTGACTCACATCCAGCCTTGAAGCATTCCTGTCCGCAGAAAAATGAGCCTTTTATCCCGAGTCTGCGCAAGTGTGTGAGAGCCGGAAGACCATCGGGGCAAAGCGCTGGTTCGATCGATGCTCACTTGTGACAAGTAGGACACTCAAGACGGGATGGGGGATTGCCATTAAGACATGTTGTACTTTGACAGAGGACCTCGGTGGCACTCATCATGCAAAAAGGAAAAGAAGGATGCTGATAGGAGGGTTGACTCAGGACGCCTGTGCGTGTGCGCGCGTACGTCTGCTTGTCTGGCGGTAGGCTCAGGCTCTCATTTCACCCGCCCGGGAATTCGGCCCGGACAACCATTCAATGGCGTAGCTACAACGAAGCGGTCTACGTACGTGCATAGCGGTCGTTCAACAGTAACAGCATGCTAAACGGATTACCGAGAAGTGTAAAAGATATAATAACAGGGTAACTCGTAATACAATGCATGAAGACAAGTCGAATACGGAAAGCGCCGGCGATACCTACATATAAAGAGCACGATGGCCGAGTTGATTAAAGGGAAGAATAATGCGACAAAAATGATGCAGACTATACGGATAACAAACGTGTGAGCACAGCGACCAAAAAATAAACATGAGCGACCTCTAGGGTGATTATTATACGAGGGAGGAAGATTAAGGGAGAAGGGTGCAACATAACTGAAAGCGGTGCTGCGTAACAGAAAGAAGCGGATCATAAGCCGACATTCGCCTCGTGGAAAAGACGCGTTGGCCCCGTTTTGATGTCATACCTGCCTGCCTGCCGACGTTGGCCTTGCGGACAGGGTGGACAAGGGTTCGGACAGTACACTGCTTTACCGGACGTGTTCGAGTTTGAAGGAGGTCCGTCTATCGCCGGCAGCACGAAATAGTGCACGGTAATGTGGCATCCCAAATATTCTGACGAGTTCGACCTCTTGTGCGGCGACCCACTCGACGGGAGGAAGTCCACGGATGGTGCGGTATGTGCCTTCGCCTGGAACATGCTCCTCCTTGACGAGGAGGAAGACACCAGTTAGAAGGCACTGGAGGATATAGAGCATATCTGCTATTGGGGGGACAGAATGCCGGAGATAGGGAAAGACAGCGCCATGAAAGACCATTTCCCACTGGACACGCCTGTCGGGGTTGAAGAGGGACGATGCATGCATGGGAGCCTGAAGGCGGAAATTGGGGGAGCGGGGAAGGCTCGGAGGGGGACTGCATTCTATGGAAAAAAGCATGCGGTCGTCGAGGGAAAGGACATCCCGCCAGCCGTATTGCTGCACGAGTTGGTTACGAATGGACTGCAGCCACCTGCGAGCACGGGCATAATTGACACCAATAGCGTCGGCGCTAATTAGAGGAATTCCTGTCCTTCTCGACCATTCGTGCATGGTGGGCACATCACTTGAGAACACGACTTCGGGGGGAGACGAGGCCATGAAGGATTTGTCAGAAAGGAGAAGCAATGGTGGCGATGGAGGGATGGTCACTGTTGAGTTGGGAAGGGGGTAAGCGGGTGTGAAACATTTATAGGGAGGATGGCTTACAGGAGGAAGTGAAGCGTGGTGAATGAAGAAGCGTGAGAGGGTCAAAAGCGTCGATGAAAGCAAAAGGGGGGAATAGAACACGCCTCTGAGGGCAGGATGACGGGGAAAGAGCGCGAAACGACGAAGTAGGGTCGGGTTATATGGAGAAGAGGGAGGAGACAAGCATAATCGTTTGTGAAAATTGAGGATGATATTCGGGCGTGTTAAGAGGGACGGGGCGGACGGTAGCAACCGGTTGTGGAAGGACGGCATCTGAGGCGTCTCGGTGTGACCGACACGGAACGTGTTTCGACGACGGCGTTCCTTTCAGGGCGAATCAACTCTCTCGGTTCTGGCCGCCCCCGCCGCACACTTTTTCCCGCGGGCGTGAATTTTCCTCAATTCCTTCCAACTCCACGGTTTTCCTCGCTATTCCTTCCACGCTTTTGGCTTTTTCGCGCCAGCAGCGAATATTGCGGTCGTCTTTGACGTCGCTTATCCCGCCCGCACACCGGTCACGGGTCCTTACGCGAAATGGATAAGTTTAATATCCAGGTTTCCACAAGCCGTTCCTGGCTTATTATTGTATTCAAATCGTCGCATCACTCGCTCTTATTTCCCACTTGGCAAGGCCTTTCAGACTCTGGGCCGACATCACGGCCGCAGTGTTCCGTGTCAAAGTGATACCATTCTGGTATCTAGGGAACCATCCCGTAAGTCCATTTTCATCTCAAAAGGGCTGGCCAGGACGAGGCAAGAGAATAAAAAGAATTCATCATTGTAGTTGTTCAATTACTACCGACCTTGTTCCACGGTCTCTTGTTGATGGGGTCCCGACCCAACTGTAGCTAGAACGGTGGTGTCGATTGTGCCGTTCTCGCAACTGCACAAGTGACGTCATCAGGCGGAGGCTGTTCGTGCGATCGTTGTCAGGGTTAGCGTCTTAAAAATCGTTCACACAGCACAACAGTTGTGGGTAAATCGGGAGTGTAGCTACAATTCGTTGCCGGTCCTTCAGCGCATGCCTTTTCGCATCTATAGAAGGGTACTTCTCATGTACTGCTCGGTCTTTCCATTGATACTGGACCGTGGGTGCGTGGAGCTGCGATATCACGTTGTATGATAGGTACGCATAGGGCAGGTACAGGCAGTTGACAACAAGTACCGATGTGGCCCGTGGCCCACTTGGTTCGGTCCGGTCCGGAGTGTGGTGCGTTCCTGATACCGATACAGGGTCCGGCAAGACCTTCTGGCCTCGCCATAAGAACATGACCACAGTCTATTCAAATTCGACCGCCATCCCGCATGGAACTGGTGATCCAAACACTGATCTCGATGATAGTAAACGTAGCTTCGACGTCTATGAAGCCTACCAACGTGCCCTGGCCGATGAGGAAGTGAGCCTCGTGCCCTGCCCTTCTATCGTCGACGTCGACGGGAAGCGTGTTCTCATTCAAGCATCCAGATATCCCCCCCTCTTGCAGCAATACTTTCTCTCACGGAACTTGTCACACGTTCTGATGGTAAAGTCAGGCACCACCACTGCGCCTTCACGAAACCTTACCCTCTTTGGCATAGCGGGCACAATGTTTGAACTTGTTCAGGCCCTCAACGATGGAGCTGAATCTCTTAAGAAAAGGGTACCAAACCTCATAGGTCTGACTGCCGGTTGCGAACTCTTCATCGGCTTCGTGACATTGTTTCCACATGAATCAGCGGTGAGTCAATACGTTGGGCCGATTAAGTTAAGTCTACTTGCCTCATGTGATCACTTGCGTAACGAAGAATTTTTCCGAGCTCAAGAGGGAGATCGTCCAGCAGGGGAAGAGCTACACGTCTCGTGCAGTCAACTTCCGCTCCAAGATAGCTGAACTTACGCTCGGATTCATCAAGGACGACTCCGTGGTACGCTTTGCATTTTTCGAGCGCCTTGGTGTTTCTGAGTCGTCGTAGATACTTACCCACTCCCACTCGAGAGTTGTCATACAAGCTCTTCTCCACGCACATACCCGCAAGCGGATATCTGTCTATGTGACCGAAGCTCGGCCCCGCGGCCTCGGGTGCGCAGACACTGTTCCCGTCCCTCGTCCGACCAAACTGAATAACTGTTTTAACAGCCTCAAGACCTACGAGACCCTGACTGCGGTCGGCATCCCTTGCACTGTGGTGCTTGATTCCGCCGTCGCTTATGTTATGGATAAAGTTGATTTCGTTCTCGTTGGTTCGGAGGCAGTTGTCGAGAGCGGCGGGTTGATAAATGCGGTGGGGAGTAATCAAATGGCTATCATAGCAAAGGCGCAGAACAAACCATTCTATGCACTGGCGGAAAGGTGGTACTCACTCGCCGTCACACACCACGAGGAACTGACGAGGCAACCCAGCTACAAGTTCCACCGATCGTTCCCGTTATCGCAGTATGATCTGCCGACGCATAATTCCAGGATCCTTTCATTTGTTCAACCGACGAAACGTACTGCCTTACAGGCGTCACCGCAGGTCACCGATGCTCTAGATCACACCATTGCCTCCGACGAACATATTCCGATATCTGCAATATCAACAGCATCTCTACAACGAACGATGACGTCGGAGCAAATAGGTAGAAACCCCGGTGTTGACTATACGACGTTCGGCTTAGTTTCTCTGCTGCTTTGCCCGCTGTCTGACGCGCGACCACAGACCAGACCTGATTTCCCTTGTCTTCTCAGATGTAGGTGTTTTGACACCGGGAGGTGTGAGCCAATACCTAGTCGGGATGTTTGCGGGTTTATAACTGCTATGTCCGATAGTGTTATCCTTGCGTGTGGCAGCTCTGACCGATACATTTCAAGCTTATTTAATGATTGTTACTTCTGGCCCCACTTCTAACCCCAAACTCAGCCATCAAAGGCCGAGTGACGACCGCTTTCGAGTCCGTCCGCATCCAATATGCACAAATCTCCACTACGGCGAGAATCTCCCCGCCAAGGGCCTCTTTTGACGTCTACTTGCGCTCACCGGCGTATGAACCAGTGTTGAGGGCATGAGTTTCCTATCTGTACAGATCCTCTATTCCGAAGGCTATTTGAAATGTATTGCCTTACGGCAAGTGCTTTCGAGATACTCCGACCGGGAAGACGCGGGGAAGACAAGCCTTGTGCGTTTAAGGATGGAGCAATACACCGTCATATCGAGGAACCTCTTTATTTTGTCACTTTATGATGACGTGCTGGCAGGAGTAGCCCTGGCAGTGCACTTATCTGTGCCTGGTCATCATTGGACCCGACAACGCGAGGCACCAAGGGTCTTATTACCTATGATAGGAGCGTCTTCCGCATGTCCGGTGGTTCCGACAGACCCTGCGACCATTGGCACCTCACGGAGACGCAGGCAACGGTGCTATCGAGAACGCGTGTTTGCCTCGTGAAGATGCGGAATAACCCACCCCTGACTCGTTGCTGCGTGGATGGGCAGAACCACTTTAACTTTTGGCGATTTGCCATCGGTCGGTGGCAATTACGGTTACGGAAACAGATGCAGGAGATGCGCCGGTTTATTCCAGGCGCTGAGATCCCCGCGAGGCTACTCTGCGATTACTGTTTATGCGGTTATGACACTCGTCGATTGGCCAGGAATGCTTTGCAATCGAAGAACATGATACCATCTAATACGCCCGAGACTTAGTCGATAGTATTCTGCGTGGTGCCGTGCCAACCTATCGGTGATGTCGTCTGGGGATTTAAAACATCTGTGGCCGGTCGAAGAGGATGTCAGCCCACTTTCTCCAAGATGTGCCTCTGGCGGAGGTGAGCAATACTCCTCTTTAAAGCCGTCGCCTGTCCTCAGAAAAGCCTCTACGAAGAGTAACAAACACTTACCTGCGTTGCAGGCACGAAGTGCAACTGGTGAGTATGCTCAACTATTTAGCTTTGCTTGAAGGCCGTCTAACGCATCTGTGCAGCGAGAGGAAGAAGTGAGCGTTGCGTCATCAATACCGCGGGTTTTTTCATGACGAATTCTTAGATACGGTGTGACAGTCGCTGGTGTCGATTCAGCTTGGCACACCCAACCGATTGCGTTGCACCCGAGTGCCAAAGAACTTGCAACCAATTGTAAGTCCTCGTCCGTCCGGTAACGGCGGAGTGATCCGTGGCTGAGCTAGGCATTGTTCTTCCAGTCGGTCTTTTCCGCAATCATACAGTGCGTGTGGGCACGTTTGCTTCATGGAGACGGAAGCTGATGGTCGGGTTCGCAGATCCGCAAATCGATAACTGGTGCCAAGCTTGCTGGGAAAGCGGAGTGGCTCGTCGTTAACCCGCCAACTGATGCATGATCATATGGGCTTATCTATGCTGGAGTGGTCTTGTTCAGCTGCTGAACCGGGGACTTGTCGTAATCGCTGACGAGAAGACTGGGATGGGCAATAATGGGCTGTATGAGTTGTTTTTGTTGTGAGCGCTGAGGTTTGGGGCCGATGGCATCGATATCATAGAGAATCATGGGAACTACTAATACTATGTTTGGCCACTGACATGCACTATACACGATTATTATGCTGCGATCACAGATAGATTGGTCGATATGAACCTGGCCTAAGGAGAAAGGAGACAGTTAAATTTTTCCCTTGCAAGTTGGATGCACTATCCGAGGCTTTGGTCTGACACGGACTCAAACCCGGACTAAGGGCTGCTCGCTCAGGGCAAGGGAAAGGGAAAGGGGCGTCGTCTGCTGCAACAGGTGGCACACCTGCGGGTACCGTCGAGGCCGGATACAGTTCCCGGTTGCCAGTCACAGAACTGCACCATTTGCAAAGATGCAAACCACGACGACAGAGTCGAGCGCACGATCGCAATGGCTTTTCCCGCTATCTGCTCTCTCTTGCACTCCGACCGCTCAAGAAAGATCGCTACACGAGGAGATGTATGACAGATCCAGAGGCATCGAATTCTTGTATCGCCTCGGCACATCGATTGGCCTGTTCGTGTGCCTAATCTTTTCAACCCCTCCCCCGATATTCAACCCTTGTCTCCTCGCAGCCATTCTCCCGGCCTCTTCACCGCCGCGACGTGGTTCCATCGCTTCTTTATGCGGTATTCCATGCTTGATTATCACCGACAAGTCAGTCTTTCTGTGCCACGTACCGCGTTGTCCTCCCTCCCCCCGTCACTAATACGTCATCAGACTATCGCGGCAGCCTGCATATTTCTGGCTACAAAGACAGAAGAGTGCGGAAGGAAACTCAGGGACGTAGCTAGGGTATGCCAGTCCAAGGCAAAGGGAATAGATGTCCGTGACATCCCCGAAAGTGGACCTGTTCGTTTTTTCTTCTTCTTATGTACTCGGATGGACCCGCTTTATTTTGGTTTTACAGGACATTGATGAAGTTTCCAACCAGATCCTCAATGCGGAGGAGGTCCTCCTAGAGGCGCTTTGCTTTGACTTTGTCGTCGACAGTCCGCATGCTGACCTGGTCGACTTGTTCGAAACGCATGACGTATCGCATCGACTTCAAGACTTCGCTTGGAGCATCGCACACGACTCGTCAGTCCCATCTATGCAGGCTGTGTTTGGGCTGTGACGGATCCGGTTTTCAGGTACCGCACTCCCCTTTGCGTCCTTTACCCACCCAAAGTCATCGCCACCGCGTGTTGCATTCTCTCTCAACGGATCGTCGACGGCCCACATTCACTGTCCTTAGATGCTCGTGTGTCGCCATCGGCGCCGTCAGCGTCATTACCTACTCCTCCAACACATAAGGCTTCTTCACCTGACGCTTCGCGGTTCGCGATAGAGTTCTTTGGTCTCAAAGAGAATGACCTGCTATCCGTCGCAGGTGCGTATCTTTTGGGGTCGCGGTCGTAAACACTAACAGCATTCATGTTACAGATGCCCTGGCGATCCTCCTTAATTTCTATGAGTACCAAGCTGCCCTCGGCTTGGCCAATCACCTCGACCCGATAACAGATGTAAGCACCCCATCCCCATATTTTTCTTTTTGCTCCAGGGTTTTTATCTACCCACCAAGGTACAGCCACCAACGGTTGCATCGTATCAGATGCGACTATACTCGTCCTCCGCGGATCCCACTGAATTCGGCACCGCTCCTGCTCAAACGCAACCATCCATTCTACAAAATAGCACACCAGTCTCAGCGCACGGCGGAAGCAGAACGCCAGCTCAGACAAGCTCGACTGAAGAGGTCGTTGAGAAGACAGATTAGTCTGATCCATCTAGCCTGCGTGTATTGATACCCTTTACACCTATAATCTACAGCTCAACTGAAGTTTATTCAAGTCTCAATTTCCACACGGCTCGAGAGCATATGCATCATCTGTATTTGTATCGTCACGACGTTCTTAGCGGAGACTTCGGGGCCTGTCGAAGTACTATAGGGGCAGGGTTGATCCAATTACCAGCCCTAACGGTTGACACGGAGAGCGATGACCATTGACTGGGTGCCTCACTGGCGACATCGTCGTTTAAGGTCCTCTCGCCGGGTGTTTCTCCCTCCGAGGCTTCTTGACACGCAATAAGCCAGTCGCGTGGCTCATAGCTTTGGCGTGCCTTCGACGGACGGTAGGTTAGCGTCCTGTTGGAGTCGGCATGCGATATGTCACTCAGGGCCGCAAAACTGAACCCGGATTGTAAATCTGAGGAACGGATCAGCGATATAATCATGCACGCAGTCACACTCTGGATGGGTCGTACCATCGTCCTTCCCACCCCAAGTAGATTCAGTGTCTGATTGATCACGACCGGTGTCATAGGTAACAGCGGACCCTCTGCATAGTGTCTCGGGAATCAGACTTCGCATAATGTGCGTTTCGGGGACCTACTCAAGAGGGTCATCAGTCGAGTAAGTACAGCGCGAGAGCCGCCCGGGGGTTCTTCGCCATGACGTCATAGACAACACACGGGCATTCCTCGGGTGGGAGGACGCGCTCGCTACCCACCTCGGGACGGCGATATGTACCAGGCTCATTCATGGATGATGATATCCAGTATAGTAGGTGTTCGAGTATTGTTGGCGTACAGCCTGCATACGCCTGAACCTCCCCGACCAAGGCCACGCTCCAGCCTAGGACGATGGCAATGCATAAATTAGGGTGGCTGCAGCATGGAAATCCTTTGAGTACATACCCTTTGAGAATACCCCGAAAACCCAGCCGTAATAATTGGTGACAACGAAATATGGACTTTCCTTGGCCACACAAATGTCGTAGAGCTGAGGTGCGCAATCAGGGGAATAAGAGGGATATTTCCAACGGATAGACTAGCCTTTCCCCATATGCGTTGATCGTCATTGAAGCGAGCACGCCCCGCTTCGCTAAAGAGCGGAAACTGCACGAAGTGTCAGCGGGATAGATTCAGAGTAGCAGGCTTTCGTTCTTGCCTCCTTGCAAGCAGCGAAACTTTGCAGATCTGTCGGGGTCAATGTCCACGGGGTCATTGCCATGACTATCGCAGTCGTTTTCCGCCCGCTGGTACTAGGAACGCAAGACGCCAGCTCCCATGCGTAATACTTGAAGTGTGCGTCGTCCATGTCACCATTTTGCGCGACGAAGGACCAGTGCCGTGACTTGCGATGCACGAGATGCATAGCGCGTTCCGTCGTTTGCAATGGTAGGTAGACGAGCCAGGATGCGAAGCTGAAGAGTAGAGTATTTCAGAATCTCTTTTGAACCTTGTCAGTCGTTCAGAGGACGTCCGTACCGATCCAGGTCAGTTGGAGGAATCATAGATGGCTGTGGAATATCGAACGTCGGGTTGCAGGGGATGCGGATGGCGGTTCCTGTCTCTGAATCAAGATCTCCGTCCTCTAAAGGCTGGTCTGTGACCACCTGGCTCGAGTCTAGCGTTGCTCAATTGCGTGAGTACGCTCGCGTAGGTAAGGTATGACAGCGAACGCATACATTTTGGTACTTCGATTTCCACATCCGCCCCAAGAGCCTGGACAGACTGGAGACGCCTGTATCTTTCAGGCCGTGTGGTTAAGCCGATGTTGTGGCTTCGGTGTCCGGAAGGTGGAAGCCGAGGTGCGTTGCGGGGAATCTTCATGAGAGGAAGCGTTGCCTGAGAAAGGTAAAGTCTGAGGTTCTCTGTCGCTGGTATGCCGATATCTCCCGGGATCCCCATGTTTGTGTAGCGAATTTGGAGGGCTTGGAAACAACGGTTGCGATTATCCGCAAAGCGCGACTTGAAGAGATTTTATACCCAGCCTTGATGGCTAGCAGGGCACAATGAGCTGGTCGACGATCATTCGGAACCAAGTAACCAGTCCGCAATACAACGTGAAGGGGCATTTTAGAGAACAAAGATACTAGTATCACAGCGAGCGCCGTAGATACAACAAGTCCGCCTCTGGACGCAGAAGCCGGGCCGGGCCAGACGCGCGGCCGGAGAACAAAGATTCATAAAAAAAAGTGTCCGAGACTAATACAAAGAATAAACATATGGAGGTCAATTATGACTAAGGTAGAGTAAGGAAGATGTGAGTGCTTTGGTGGATGAGTTGTGTGATTTGGCTTGTGTGAGTGTCACGATTCTGACTCGGTTTCCAATTTCTCTACCTGGCAGTCTGGACATAGTAAAGGGCTAAGCCGGATAGGGTTTAGCATGGGCGAATCCATTGTTCGCTTGCACCTGCAGGACTTCAAGGTAGTACATTCTATGGACTACGTGTCAGAACAATAGGTCACAAGTGGACGCTCGACGTACCAGGAGGATGGCGGTAGCTGAAAAAGCAGGCATGGCGCATACAGTCTTGGCGGCGCGTAGACATCGCCTTGAAATGACGACATGGTTCGTGGAACCGCCCATCGATTATCTAGAGTCGGTACTCAGTGTACTGCAGGAGTCGAGGATAATGTGTCTTACATTATAACACATGGCAACACCAGTATATCAGTTGTACCGGACGAGGATTGGTACACTATGCTTCTTGTGGTCCTTAAAACGCCCGTACTATATAAAAGTCTAGCTCGACAATCCGCGGTGAGGTGGAACCATAGCGAGGGACAGACAAGTCCCACATGAGGGCGCACATGCTGTTTGCCGCCAGGACATCGCCAGCTCATAGAGATTTCAGCAGCCGAAATTTTAATCATTGCGGGCATCAGATGGTGTCCCTCCGTTGGGAAAAATTTGGGTCGAGATGCAAACCAGCACGTGCGCGCGATCGCAATTTCAGTCAATGTAACTCTGCCCTGCACCACATCCATGTGGGTAGCGCTGAAGACAGTGTGTGTGTATACAGCGATCACCGAGAAGATATTAAGGTGAGCAATCGGCAAGCGAATTTGGCGAGGCAATAAAACGAAATGGCGAATTGCTTTCAGTGTCCTATCCAGCGTGTCCCACACGAGGCGTCTGGGGATGACGTACAGTCAAGGAGCTGATGGGGTTCAAGATTATGTTGGAACGGTCAGCCTGCTTGCGGGAACGGAAATCACGGCACTTGTCAGTAAGTAGCACAGGCTTGAAGGGATGGAGACGGGCTAAGATTACGTTGAGGACGCATGTAGCATGGGCACGAGCTATCAGGAAAAGGGTGACCGATGTGTCGCTTAGAGCAGGCAGCTATTCGCCGTTTCTCGAGAAATCTCGTTATACACGTTTCATGTGAGGCTCTGCATCAAGCGATCGCGACCACGAAGGAGGTGCGCGTTGGCTTTTGCGGGTGATCAGCAAAGGAGACGCACGACGGGGCGTGGCCAGTGGTTCAGGATCGTAAGCTGCTGGCCAGGTTTGTTGGCCCGAGTTCATTGTTCGGTCTTTATGAGGGTAATAAAAATTCATTTTATCTGTCTGTTCGGAGCAACAGACGCATTTGGTGCAGAGCGCAGCATCGTGGATGAAGGGTGATAAAGCGGTAGAAGGCAAGGCAGGACAGCCGAGAGGGTATGCTAAGATCTACGCGCCTCGAGCACGTATCTGGTTCACAAGTTGAACCTTTTTCCGCACCTAGAAAACGTTGATCCATGATACATCACACCAAACAAACTTGCCCATACCTCGTGTGCAAACCTCCTTCGCCAGCGTTCGCTGCTCAATCTCCTCCGCTTATAACCTTTCTTTTCGTGTCGTGCAGTAAGCTTGAGTCCTGACACGACCCTGTTCCTATGTAGGGTGTACTGAAGTTTATTCAGCGCATCGGAAACGTTTCCGTTTTTCACTTCGATACTCCTCCCTGGATTGATACATGAGAAAGTCGTGGAGTTTGAAGGAAAGGATCATTTTACCGGCATAGGGACCCTTGGGTGGTCTCAGATTCGACATCCTGGAGCGGCTTTGCTCAGCCCAGCTTGCGTCTGGGGAAGTAGAAGTTTCTTGTGGTCTCAAGTCCACCCCTCTACTGTAAACGTCACTCAAATGACTCCAGTTCGCTGGTTGGGATTGGCCGGACCACGAATAAAGTCGAAGAACGGGAGAGAAATGTAAAGCGGAAAGTGGCGATGACAACCATGGTATGAGACGGGATCTACGGAGAATGGTCGAGGTGTGACGAATTAAATGAGAAGACATCTCCGAGCTGAGTACGGTAGATTGAACGATGTAGAGTACCGTGTTTGTAGCTCAACGCCAACTGGCACGGACGGTAAAATCCGGTCCGGAGTACCGCCAGTCCTGCAAGGTCCTCATCGGTCACCGTCATGTCGTCGTTGGATATCATCCTCGAAGAATTCGAGGTATTGCAGCGGACTTATCATGCCTCTTTATCTTATCATGCTACTCTCAGGTCCTCGAATCTATCTACGCCGATGAACTCATAAGTCCGTATATCGCGTCTGCCATAGCTCATCTCGTTCTCAGGCTGATGCCCACCTAAGAGCTGTCGGAGAAGGAAATAAGAATCGATATCGAACCGGATGGCCTCGAGGATGGGGTGGAGTCTTGTACGTCGGTCGATGTCGATGCGATTTTTGTCTCAATCCTCCTCTAGTCAAATTAGCGTTGACAGTGCACTATACCGATAGCTACCCGGATGAATTACCTCAGCTCTCCTTGGATCCACTAGAAGGGGAGGTAGACGAGGAAGAGATGAATTCCTTGCTCAACAGTGCTCGGGCCGTCGTGAGTGTGCTAGTCTGCGTATAACTTTATGCATCACACCGATAGGGGGACACCGTAGGGCGAGGAAAACATAGGGATGGCGATGACCTTCACCATCGTCTCGCAACTACGGGAGCAGTTGTCAACGCTTATCCGAACTAGATCAGAACGTAGACAGAAAGAAGCCCTTGAATTGGAACGAAAAGCATTAGAGGCAGGTTTACCGTTTACTTCTTGAAGGCCGTCCGCCTGTTCACCCAAATAACCATCATACAGGAAGAAGAGGCTCGCACTAGAGGCACTCCAGTGACCATAGAATCGTTCAATGAGTGGAAGACCAGATTTGATGGGGAAGCATCTCTGCGCAGAATGCGCGAGGAAGAAGGAAAACTCAAGGCTCTGACCGCGAAAGAAAGGGAAGAATACAAAAGAATAGGTGCTCGATTGACAGGTGGGCGCGTGTCCCCCAGGCCTTTCGGCTGTCCTTACAAATCCTTCGCCATCCAGGACGTCAACTTTTTGAGCACGACCGGAACCTCGCTACGTCCGATGCTTCCTTGCTGGAAGAGGGGACCGTATCGGTCGATGTAAGTCAGTACGAACGAACAACAGCAAGAAAGGATGAAGAAGAGGACCGTCTCGAGTTCAGCGACAGCGATTGAGTGCGGTATTGTATCACTCGATGTCGCTGACGAGAAAAACGATTCACGTGTATCGAAGTAAAATAATCCCAGTGTGTATGAATTTGGAATTCTGAGGAGTGAGTACACGTTGTTTCCACTCGGCCACTCTGTCACTGTTGACAACCGATGTCCTGTCTGTGGGGTTCCCGGCAATCAAACGTGATACTCGTACACACTTGGGCATATTAAACGGCTGGACTCCATGAGATCTCTCAGTGATCACGTTCAGCTATACAAGAATAATCCGCACAGGAGTGTCTTCTAAGAACCTTGTGAACGGCTTGGCCCACGGCGCCACAGCCAGCTTTTGCTCGCCTCCTAGATGAGGCCACACTGGCGTTCCATTGTCCTGCATCTCGGCTGGCGACAAACTACGAACGTGTATAGGGTCGCAGCACGCGTTCACAACTCCCTCAGCTAAGCTCCGTTGTTTGGCCGTCAAAAGAAGAACTTTTCAACCTCCATGGCATCGGCAAAGAGAGATCGAGGATGCGAGGTATCGGCATGCCAGTGGACATGACGGCTCCGAAGACCGATTGGATAAACGTGGAAGCGTGGACGTGGGGTCCAATCGCAAATTAATGGGAAGCAGCAACATTCTATGGGCCTCGAGTCGCGGGCTAGCGGGAGGTCAGTGTCTCGGTGTCAGATGACTAAACATCAGTACAAGCTTGAACGAGGCCCAGTCATACAATAGCCGCCGGTCGTTGATCGGCTGCTAAAGTTACTTGTGAACACCTGGCCGTCGCCCTTCGTAGCAGTCGTTTTTTCGGAACTTGAGCACGAGCCTGCATAATAACCCCAATCGCGGAATCGATATTGTCAATCAGTCGGACCATTCACGTTTTTTCGGGTTTGTGGGCTCTTGTCTAGCGTAGCAATTTTTTTTTTAATTTCTGGAACCATCCATTGGCGTAGCTTTCCGCGGCCGTTGTCCTGGCTGCAGATTCAGCCCGACTCGTGCGACTGCGATCCGTTGCTTTCGGTTTGGTTGCCGCTGTGGCTCGATCTGCTCGCGTTCACCCGATTGCAGGGAAGAGGTGCTCCCCGCTCTCCGAGTTTCTGTCAGTCTCTTGACCTCCGCCTCTTCCGTGTCCGTGTCTGAATCGGGAGCACGCCGCCTCAAGGCCTCAACGGCCTCAACGTTCACCAGTGACACAGACGACCCGACACGATTTAAAATTCTAAGGACCATTTTCTACACCCCATCCCTCTCCTGCCGTGCAATATGTAAACCTTGCCATAACCATTACGTTCGAAGCGAGTCGTCTTGGCGTAAATTAATTGTTTTCTGTCATTGTATTTGCCTTTGCC
>Ga0137394_10000062_pt1 | contig 72865 bp, 49 predicted proteins | sample czobulk116metaG_FD_108278 | JGI IMG/M metagenome (GOLD analysis project Ga0137394, IMG submission 108278) | Vadose zone soil microbial communities from Angelo Coast Range Reserve, California, USA - czobulk1.16 metaG | ecosystem: Environmental > Terrestrial > Soil > Vadose zone | place: USA...
CAATGTGGATTTGCTCGCGACCTCCAAGCACACCCTGGCAGGGCGGTTCTTCTACACCAAGAATCCGCGGGAGCAGACTGTCGGGGGCGGCCAGCTGCCCGGCTGGAACAATAGTCAGATCTACAGCAACGTGTTTTCCGTTGTGAAGCTCACGTCCGTGCTGACCCCTAACTTCATCAACGAACCCCGCGTGTCCTTTCATCGAAACGTGGCCAGCCAGAGCGACACCCTGCCCTACACAAACCAGCAAATCGGGTTGAAGGGGATGATTCCAGAGCAGACGCTCCCGCCTGTCATACTCATCTTCGGCGCCTTTAATATCGGGGGCACCCTCGGCCCTTCGAACAGTCCGGACACGCAATACCAGGTTGCGGATCAGATTTCCTGGGTCAAGGGCAGGCACACCATGCGCGCCGGATTCGAAGCCGAACGAGTCCAGTGGAACCTTGTCTTTGCCGGTCTGGGACGAGGGCTTCTGGCGAATCTATCTTTCGCGGACTTCCTCATTGGGCGGCGCGGGTGCCGTCCAACCGACACCACCTGTTCGCCAACAAACCCCGGGGACACCAACGGTGGGCCGGCGAGCAATATGTTTTTCTGTCTGTTCTGCGTGCGCAGCGGGCCGAATGGGATCATTCACGGTTATCGCATGACCAATATGAATTCGTTTTTCCAGGACGACTGGAAGGTCAATTCCCGGTTGACGCTGAACATGGGGGTACGCTGGGAGCATGACGGGACGCTCGGTGACAAATACGGAAACCTTACCAACCTTTGGCCCAGTGACATCGCGACCGTACCTATTCCACCAACTGCGCCCGGCACATCACGGGCGGCATTCGTGGGGTACGTGGTGCCGAAGAACTTCCTCGATCATTATCCACCTCCCCCGGACGGCGTGCGTGTGCATGACGGGAACTTCCCCAGCAAAAACGGGATCCCGTGGCAAGGCTTCGGACCGCGCGTGGGGTTTGCTTGGACGCCCATGCCTACCGGGCGCCTGGTGATACGCGGCGGCGGCGGCATTTTCTATGACCGGATCGGCGGCGACAAGTTCGTTCATGCGGTCCAGGAAGGCAAGCCTTACGCGGATACGATCAGTTTCGGACCCGGCACCAACTACCCCAGTCTCCAGGCTCCATTTCTGGAGAGACCGCTGGCGTTCGCCCCTCGCTATTTCAATCCAGCGACCCAGGAGAGCTCCAATTTCAACTCCCCGTTTTACGAATCGATCCATCTGCCCGTTACCCGGCAGTACAACCTTGGCGTGCAGTGGGAGTTCGCACCGCAGTTTGTGCTGGATCTTGGTTATGTGGGAATGAGTGGGATCAACCAGGCCATTTACAACCACAACATCAATACGGCGCAGCTGGCGAGTCCGTCCAGGCCCGTGAATGGCGTCACCACGAATTCACTCGTAAACATAAATGCGCGCGTTCCGTATCTTGGTTTCCAGGCGAATGGTTTGCAAGGCACGGAATATAGCGGCGTTGCGAAGTACGACAGTCTGCAGGCAACAGTGAGGAAGCAATTCTCGCGCGGTCTGAGCTTCCAGGGTGCTTACACCTGGAGCAAGGGCCTCTCTAATGTCTCGCCTAATGTCGGTTCTGCCAACAGCAACAACGCCAGCGATATGCGCCAGCAGTACGGGCCTACGGCGTTCAATCGCCCGCATCGCTTCGTCGCGAATTACACCTGGGATCTGCCTTTTGGGCAGCCGGCCGGGGCCCTGGGCAAACTGGCCGACGGATGGTCCGTTTCCGGCACGACCGTCGTGCAGACGGGCGCGCCCATGACGATCATCGATACCAACGCCGGGACCGCGTACGGTACTAACGGAAGCGACGAAAGCGTGGGAATAAGCAGAGCTCAATTGTGTCCGGGTGTGACGCGCGACCAGCTTGGAACCTCGGGCAGCGTGAAAGAACGGCTCGGCGGCGCCAGCGGCGGGTCCGGATGGATAAACAAGAGCGCGTTTTGCGACGCGCCGCTGGTACCATTCGCGGTTGGCAACGCAACCGAGTTCGGTAACTCCGGTGTCGGCATCCTGCTCGGTCCGGGTCAGCACAACTGGGACATCGCTCTCACCAAACTGACGCGGATCAAGGAACGGCAGTCGCTGCAATTTCGGGCGGAGTTCTTCAATGCTTTCAACTCACCGCAGTTTGCCAAACCGGATGCAAATCAGGCTCAAGGTCTTCAGCGAAACGCAGCGACGTTCGGACTGATCACTGCAACGGCAGGCAATCCGCGCATCATCCAGTTCGCTCTGAAGTATCAGTTCTGATGTTGAGGAACGCGGGCTGAAACCTAATTCGGGGACAGACGTATAAATCACCTAATTGCATCAGGCAACCCCAATCCGCAATTAGGTGATTTATACGTCTGTCCCCGAATTAGGTTTCAGCCCGCGTTCCCGCAAAATCCTTTGACAAGCGAACGCGCGTGGCATACAAGTCATTCGACGAGCGAAGCATCACAACAAAAAAGAACAAATGAATCCTCGCCCCCGCGCCATTTCAGAAATGAGTTTTGAGAGGAGTGTGTGGAAATGTTGTTGAGGTTAAAACTTCATAAGTGGGTTTGCATCAGCGCACTAAGTATTTCGCTGTTGACCCTTTTTGTCCCGTCTTTAATGGCTCAGTCCGGAAGCACGTCGGCGCTGACGGGGACCGTTACCGATCCTACAGGCGCGGTGATCCCTGGCGTCACCATAACGGCAACGGCTACCGCGACCAATCAAGCGCGGACCGTGCTGACGGCCGAGGACGGCGTGTATCGTATCCCGCTGCTCGAGCCGGGTACGTATCGTGTACGGTTTTCCCTGGCGGGATTCAAAACGTCCGAAGTCACTGCCATCAATCTGACTGTCACGGAGACGTCTGTTCTAAATCGCACGTTGGAAGTCGGGTCGCAGACGGATGCGATCACGGTGGAAGCCGTCGCCGAAACGATTCAGACCGCAACGTCAACTCTGGGAACCACGGTGACAGGAAACACGATCACCAGTCTTCCGCTCAGCAGCCGGAATTTCACCGCGGTCCTGGGAATGTCTGCCGGCGTCGCGGTCGAAGCCAGCAACGGGACTTCGTATGGCCGGGGTTCCCAGAACATGAGCGTGAATGGAGCCAATCCGGAAAAGAACAACTTCCAGATGGATGGCGTCGCCATCAACAACGCTGCCGGTAACAACGAAGCACAGGACGCCGGCCTTTATACGGGCATTGCGGTTCCCAACCCCGATGCGATTCAGGAATTTAAAATTCAGACCTCGACCTATGACGCGAGCTACGGCCGCAACCCCGGGGCGAACGTCAACGTTGTGACGAGGTCGGGCGGCAACGAGTTTCATGGATCCTTGTTCGAGTTCTTCCGCAACGAAGCGCTGAACGCGAATGACTTTTTCTACAACCGGGATAGGCGCGCAGACGCACCCAAGAAACAGATATTGCGGCAGAACCAGTTCGGCGGCAGTTTCGGCGGACCGATCAGGAAAGACAAGCTGTTCTTCTTCGGCAGCTACCAGGGAACGCGCCAGCTCAATGGCGTGGCGGCCCAGGGTACCACGTCCGCAACGTTGTACCCCGTGCCGGATAGCCGCGACGCTGCCGATTTTCAGGCGCGGTTGGGCGCAGCGATGTGCGGTTTCCCCACGAGAACCGGATCGATCCCGATTGCCTGCAATGGTTCCAATATCAATCCGGTGGCCATCGCGCTTCTGCGGGTGAAACTGCCCAATGGCAGCTATTACATTCCCGGTTCCGGCACCAGCGGTACCAGGCAGACGCTGTTCAGTATTCCGGCGAAATATCGCGAGGACCAGTACATCGCGAACGGCGATTGGATCATGAGCGCCAACCACAGTCTGCAAGCACGGTATATGCAGTCGAAAAACCCGTTCGAGTTTCAATTGCAGGGACAATTACCGGGCCGAATCCAAAGCGATAAGCGGAGCAATACCTCCGGCGTGCTTCGCCTGACCTCCATTTTGAGTCCAAGCCTCGTGAACCAGGCTCGAGTGTCGGTGCAGCGCATCATTCAAAGAGGTACGGACACGGTACCCTACACGCCGCAGCAGATCGGTATGAAGCCGATGGTCGATATCACTTGCTGCAATGGAACCACGGGCGGCACCTATACGCAGCCGCCAGTCCTGAACATCACGGGAGCTTTCGGCGTCGGCGGCGGACTGAACCCTTCGAACGCGCCCACGACTCAAATCCAATGGTCGGACCAGATTTCGTGGACCAAGGGAGCGCACACATTTCGCGGCGGTTTCGAGTTCGAAAACGTCCGCTGGCCTCTTGTTTTCGGAGGCCTCGGCCGCGGAAACATCAGCGTGAATTCCTTCCCCGATCTGTTGATCGGCCGCGCCGGTTGTGCGCCGGCGGACGCGACGTGCAGCGTAGCGAATCCCGGAAATACCACGGGTTCACCGTCGAGCAGCTTTAACCTTTGCTTATTCTGCGTTCGCAGCGGCGTGAACGGGATCATCCACAACTACGCGTTACGTAACCAGAACGCCTTTTTCCAGGACGACTGGACGGTTAGCAAGCGTCTGACCCTGAATATCGGTGTCCGGTGGGAGCGCAACGGAACGCTTGCGGACAAGTATGGGAACCTGACGAATTTCTGGGCGAGCGATCTGGCTTCAGTCCCGATACCGCCCAGCGCCCCATCGCCCACTGATCCGAGGGCTTTCACCGGCTACGTCGTCCCCTCGAACTATGACGCGCGACCGATCTCGGAAGGCGGACATGGGCCGCTGCCTGCAGGCGTCCGGCAATTTGATGGCAAGTTTACCGCTCAGAACCGGGTTCCACTCAGCAACTTTGGTCCGCGGATTGGTTTTGCATGGCAGCCCATTGGGGATGGCCGCTTCGTGGTTCGCGGCGGCGCCGGCATCTTCTATGACCGGGTCGGCATCAACCGGATGGTTCACGCCGTCCAGGAAGGAAGGCCGTACGCCGATACCACCACGCTGCAACACGATATTGCCAGTCTGCAAAGCCCCTTCCAGGACCGGCCCCTGGCGTTGTTGCCCCGTTGGTATGATTTCACCCGTCTGACGGGCTCCAACTTCGATTCCCCATACTATGACCACATCCAGACCCCTCTGGTCCGCCAATACAATTTGGGCATCCAGTATGAGTTTATTCCGTCGTACGTGATGGAGGTCGCCTATGTCGGATCCAGCGGGATCAACATCGGGGACTATAGCCATGTCGTCAATTTTGCGAAATTGGCGAGCCCGTCCAATCCCATCAACGGCATCACGGCGAACACGGTTCAGAACGCCAGCGCTCGTGTGCCGTATTTGGGTTTCTCGCCGATCGGCCTCCAGCAAAATGGGTTTGACGGTATTTACCGCTACGACAGCCTTCAAACGACGGTGCGCAAGCAGTTCTCGCGCGGCTTCGGCTTCCAGGCGTCCTACACGTTTAGCAAGAACCTGTCCAACGTCGGCTATAACGCCGCAAACCTGAACTACTCGACGGACATGGACCAACAGTACGGTCAGACTCCTTACAGCCGGCCTCACCGCTTTATCGTGAGCTATCAGTACGAACTGCCGTTCAAGGCCGGCGGAGCGCTCGGAAAGGTCGTTCAGGGATGGTCGGCTTCCGGACTGACCCTCGTTCAGAGCGGCAACCCGCTCACGTTTTTAGATAACAGGGGCGGCACTATTTATACCGGAGGCGCGCCCAGCGGCGGGCCCGAAAAGGGCGCGAGCCGGGCGCAGCTGTGTCCCGGCGTGACTTACGACCAGATTGCCACAAAAGGCACCGTGAAGGAGCGGCTCGGCAAAACGGGCGACCTCACCGTCAAGCGTTTCTTCGACCCCGCAGCGTTTTGCGCTCCTCCCTCGATCGCCAATGGGACGGATTTCGGTAATACCGGCGTTGGCATCGTTCGCGGCCCCGGCCAGATCAACACGGATTTCTCCGTGACCAAGAACACGCCGATCGGTGAGAAACAGAACCTCCAGTTCCGCACCGAGTTCTTCAACGTGTTCAACCACGCGCAATTCGCCATGCCGTCCCTGCTGAATAATCAGACGCTGTATGGCAGCAACACAGCCCTGGTCGGCGTGATCACGGCCACTTCGGTGAATCCGCGCCTGATCCAGTTCGCGCTGCGGTACCAGTTCTGAGGTGAGAACGAACGCGGGCTAAAGCCCGCGACTACAATTGGGGACGATGACGGTCCAACCGGGGACGATGTTCGTCCAATTGGGGAAATTGGTCCAATTGGGGACGATGGCGGTCCCATCCGGGACGATCTGCGCCCCCCAATGTAGTCGCGGGCTTTAGCCCGCGTTCGTGTCTCACGAATGAGGAATCCTCATCACGCGGATCGTCGGGCTCGAGAACGAAAATGATCGGGTCACGATCGGATGTGATGTTGTATGGACTTCGGTGCGTCCCGTTGGTCGTCGGAAAGTCGTAGGCGGTAGATGTTCCGGCCACGTAAACGCGGTCGGGCCGATCGACGGCGATTGCAGACCCGGTCTCACTGGATCCCAGAGAGTCCGGTAGGTTCTCAAAAGTCTTCGTGCCGTTGAAGCGCTGGTGATATTGGCTCACAGCGCCGGCATGGTTGACCGCGGTGATCTTCTCGACAAAAACATCGTTGGAGTCCGTTCCCGTCACATAAGCACTTCCATCGGCATCCACCGCTACCGCGTTGGGGACGCCTTGAAATGACATTGCATAACCCGCCGTCCCGTCCGCGCTCTCTTCATTCAGAGTGTATTCAGGAGTGCCGGAACCGGCAGACTTGTACAAAAGGTATCTGGCTCCCGTAGGATCCAGGGCGAAGTCGATCAGAGATTTGTCCGTCTGTATCCACGTCGACAGCACTGCCGTTGCAGCGGGATTCAATTTCGTCACGAAGACGTGCGTCGTCGATGAAGATAACGTCGCGGGGTGGCCTGAGAAGCTACGCGATGTCGTGTTGCCGGCGACATAGATACCGCCGGAACTATCCAATGCCAGCCGCCGTCCGATGTCTTCTCCGTCGCCTCCCAGGAACAGCGAAAAGATAACCGTCTTGAGGTCGGCGCTGATCTTGGTCACGTAGGCATCGGTCTTTCCCGAGAATGCCGAACAATCGTTCCTTGTGGGAAAGTCCGGCGACGATGTCTGGCCGGTAATATATATGTTGCCTTCGTTGTCCAGCTTGACGTCTTCCGCAGTGTCGTTGCCCGAACCGCCCCAAAAGGTCGCAAACACAACTTTACCTGCCGGATTCAACTTGGCGATGACGGCATCCTGTCCCCCGCCAGGTCCATTTTGAATGGGATTGAGCGTGGGAAACTGAGGATGCCCGCCGTTCGGGGGCCACGTATACGCGAATCCGGTGACATAAACATTCCTGCTCGAGTCGATCGCTATGGCAGTCCCTCGTTCGCTGGTAAAGTAAGTTCCAAGATCTGTGAAGTAGCCGGGACTCCCGTCACGGGCCAGCTTTATGACCCAGAAAGACTCGCCGCTCTCGTCACCGGCGCGGTGCACGCCGAGAACGACGTAAATGTTGCCGGCATCATCAACAGCGATATCGGTTGGATCCTCGTAACCGCTGCCACCGGCGTATGTGGAATACGTCATCTTGGGATCGATGACCAGAGTAGTGGAAGTGTCATAGTCCCCGACCTCGATTCCGATTCTGCTGCCGCGTTTCACGAATCGCCCCTCGACCGGAGAGCGGCGCCCGTCACGAGCCTGATAGACTGTCGGCTGATGCAGTTGCAAATCACCGCTTCCGGTTTGAATCAGAAGATTGCCGGAGGCGGTAATCTTCAAGCCCTTCTGGCCGGTGAAATCGAGCCCTATAGGTTCTATATCGGCGCCCGCGGCCGCGACGAAATCGAATTCCATCGCAGGTCCTTCGCTTCGGAACGCGACATCGATGTTTGGATAAACATTTCGATAAAGGACACGGCGGTAGTTCTTGATGTCGGTGAACCAGTTTTCACGGGTTCCGCCATAGTAGTTGGTTCGTGCCGGAAGTTCTTCGATGGGTTCGATTGCCGTCGCAGACTGGCCGCCTGCAAAGCGCATCCGGACCGATTCCCGTCCGACATGGATGACAACTTCGTTTTCGTTAAGTTCGGCTGTGTAGTTTCCGCCCCTGGCTATGTACTTGACGCAGGGATCGGCCTGTCCCTGATTGGCTTCGAACCGAAACGGCATGGAATAGCTCTGGGCCCCAGCCGGCAGCGAAATCAGCAGGAGTAAAAAGAAGAATACGAATCTGCCCATGCGACGCTAGAAGCACGAGACCGCCCGAATGCTTCTGATTGAATTATCGAGACTTATTGCCGTGGATAGACGGAACGAAGATTCCCCTGTGGTAGGAAAATGGTGCGAACGCGGGCTAAGGCCCGCGACTACATTGGGGATCAATGTTCGGCCTCCATGTAGTCGCGGGCTTTAGCCCGCGTTCGTCCCCGTTTTCCGGCGACGTGAATTTTTCGTTGTGGTCACTTCTCCTACGATCTCGAGGAAGGAACTCAGTACATTCGATGAATCGTCACGCCTGTAGGCTGCGCCCATCTCGATCTGAGGAAGAGGGCCCTGGATTTTTCGGAAGACGATGCCCTCCCTTGGCGTTTCCCGAATAGAAGCCGGAAGCAGGCATACGCCGAGACCTGCCGCAACGAGAGCCAGCATCGTATATATAGCGTCGGCCTCGTGGACGATATTCAGGCTAAAGCCGGCATTGCGGCATGAGCTCACGATGAGGTCGTAATAGCCTGGAAACAGCGGTCTGGAAAACATGATGTGGGGCTCGGTTGCGAGCGCACGCAATGGCACGCGTGATCGTTTGGCGAGGGCATGGTTTTCCGGCAGCGCCAACATCAATGGCTCGCCTCGAACCCACTCGATGTCGAGTTCCGGGTCATCGACGGGCAATGTCAGGAAGCCGACCTGAATTCGGCCTTCGCGAAGAGCTTGAACCTGCTGGCCGGGGTTCAGGCTTCGCAAAACAAGACGAACATCCGGATAACGGCCCGCGAATGCGCGAAGAATATCGACGACGACTGTAAAGAACCCGCTCTCCGTGGACGTGACGGTTGCCACCGTCAACTGGCCGATCTCACCTTTGCTTGCCCGCACCGCCAGTTTTGCCGCATGATCGGCGTGAGCCAGTATGAGCCGCGCCTCATTGACGAACGCGTGACCGGCCTCCGTGAGCCGCACCTGGCGGTTGGTCCTTCGGAACAATGCTGTGCCGATCTCCTCTTCCAGTTGCCGGATCTGTTGACTCAGCGGCGGCTGACTCATATTCAACCGTGCAGCGGCCCGGCCGAAATGTAATTCCTCAGCGACCGCGACGACGTAGCGCAGGTGCCGCAGTTCCATTTGCCTCCATACGTAATAAGTCTCAATGAAGCACGAAAAATATATTTTAGGTTTGACCGAAGGTCGAGTTATAAGAAGCCGTAATCCGGAAATAGACGGTTGGCCGCCAATGACGCGAATTACGCGAATGGGCGCATCAACGATTTCTTATGCGCCCATTCGCGTAATTCGCGTCATTGGCGGCCAAACCTCTGTCCCTGAATTCCTCTCGAGGACAATTTAATGATGAGACAGCTTGGTGTCCTGTCAGCCGTCGTCGCTTTTGGAATCCTCCTTATTAATGGTTACGCGCAGCAATCGCCGGCAGGCGCTCTCTTGCCTGTGAAGATCGATTACAACTGGGACGTCCGGCCCATCCTCTCAGACAACTGCTTCCGTTGCCATGGTCCCGATGCCAAAGCACGCCAGGCGGGACTTCGGCTGGACATACCGGAAGGCGCCTACCAGGTCATTGATCGAGGCAAGCCGGATGAGAGCATTCTGGTGTATCGAATTACTGCCAGCGATCCGGCAGAGCGCATGCCGCCGCCGGAAACGCACAAGGAACTCTCGGATATCCAGATCGCGACACTGAAAAAATGGATCGCTCAGGGTGCGGAGTACAAGCCGCACTGGGCCTACATCCCTCCGGCTAAATCCGTTCCGCCGGCAACAAAGCTTCAAGGGAGCGTGGTGAACGATATCGATCGTTTCGTTTTCTCACGATTGGAACGCGAAGGACTGGTTCCTTCACCCGAAGCCGATAAGGAGACCTTGATCAATCGCGTCAGCCTGACCCTCTCCGGTCTGCCGCCGACTTTGGACGAGGTGGATGCGTTCGTCGCCGACAAGAGTTCGAATGCTTACGAAAAGCTGGTGGACCGCTTGCTGGCTTCCCCGGAGTACGGCGAGCAAATGGCGGCGTACTGGATGAACGTTGCGCGATTCGCGGAGAGCGACGGCTTCCTCGACGACCATCACGATCGGCTGCTCTGGCCTTTCCGCGACTGGGTGATCGCCGCTTTCAACCGGAACATGCCCTTTGACGAGTTTTCGACGTGGCAGCTCGCGGGCGACCTGCTGCCCAATCGAACGAAAGAACAGCTTCTCGCGACTGCCTTTCTGCGCGCCGGCAAACGCACGACGGAAAACGGCGCGATCCACGAAGAGTATCGAGTCGAATATGTGCTCGAGCGGACCGACCTCATGGGAAAGGCCTACCTGGGACTCACGGTGGGCTGCGCGCGCTGCCACGATCATAAATACGATCCGATCAGCAACAAGGACTATTACTCGCTTTCCGGCTTCTTCAACAGCACCGACGAACCCGGCTTCTACGCGCCCGGCCACAGTTCAATTCAGGGCGGCCCGACGCTGCCATGGACCGATGCCGCAACGGACACCAGGATTGCAAAGGCCGAGAGTGACATTCAAACAGCGGAAGCCGCTTACGGAACGGCACGGCAACGAGCCGCAACCGAGGCCGGCCTTCGAGCGAACGCGTTATCGGCAAGACCGGCCGAAGAGATTGCCGTGCTGCTTCGCAAATCGATCGCCGATGTCACCACCGCATACTACTCTTTTGATCAGACCGTTCCTTTCTCTGAGGATCTTCTGCCGCCTGCGCGTGAGCGAAAGCAGCCCCCATCGGAACTGGTGTCGCTGCGCCGCAATGCTTCCTTGAATAATCCTGCTTTTCAGGCTCTCGTCGCCGGACAACAGCAGGGGCAGCGCGGACAGGGTCCCCGAAGCCGTCTGCCGCTCGGCATGGTGGCGAACCGCGTCGTTCTCTTGCCGAATGCCACCCGGGAGAACACGCACGCAGTTCTCGAAGCGCCGATCTTCAAACCGGGCCCGAAAGGAAACGCGTTCTACTTCGATGACACGAACCGCGGCTTTCTTGGAAAGGATATCGGTTCGTACGAGCGCACCAACGAATTCGGCCTCGACCTGTGGCTGTTGGCCGCGAAGGTTTATGAAGAAGCCAACGTGATCAATCACCGGGACGACGATAATTCGGGCGGCGCCGGCTACACGCTGGACCTGGAAAACAATCATCTGCGGTTTGAGATGAGGCACTCTTGGCCGTTCAACATGCTGAGCGTGGCGACGAAACAGGCGGTGCCGGCGAATGAGTGGGTCCATGTCACGGTTACCTATGACGGGTCCAGCCGGGCCGATGGCATCAAGGTTTACTGGAATGGCAAGCCCGCCGAGCTGGATATTCGGCGGGATAATCTGACGCAAACCATCCTGCCGACCGGCTATGCCGCCGTATTCGATCAGTTTGTCGGGATCGCTTTTGGCAAGCGATTCCGAGTCACATCGCTTGTCGGTGGAGCGATCGATGAGGTCCGCGTTTTCAACAAGGCGTTGACTCCTCTTGAAGTCAGTTGCCTCCACGACGAGCGTGGGGCTCTCGAAATCGGCCGCGAGCCGCTGACACGCGGGCTAATCGAGTGGACTGTGGCGCATGACGAGCGAGTCATCGAAGCAAAAGGCCGGTTGACCGAGGCAAGAAACGCGCAAAACCAGATCGTTACGCTGATCCCTCAGGTGCTGGTTATGGGCGACACACCGGCGCCGCGGCCCACATACATGCTTGATCGCGGCCTGTACAACTCACGCGGCGAACAGGTCCAGCCCCAGGGATTGGCGCGGATCTTTCCATGGAACGAGTCTTTGCCGAAGAATCGTCTTGGCCTGGCCCGCTGGTTGTTCGACGCGAGACACCCGCTGACGGCTCGCGTATTCGTGAATCGCCTCTGGCAGATGCACTTTGGAAGAGGTCTCGTGGACACAGCCGAAGACTTCGGGTCGCAAGGATCGATTCCTACGCATCCCGAACTGCTGGATTGGCTGGCTGTCCGCCTGATTGAATCGGGATGGGACATCAAGGCGATGCAAAAGCTGCTCGTCATGTCGGCCGCGTATCGACAAACATCGAACTCGTCCGAGGCGCTGCTGGCCAGAGATCCTGAGAACCGGCTCCTGGCACGAGGGATACGGCAGCGCATGACGGCGGAGACGGTCCGCGACACCACTCTTGCTGCAAGCGGGTTGCTGGTTCGCAAAGTCGGCGGGCCCAGTGTTCATCCGTATCAGCCCGAGGGCATATGGGAAGCCATTGGATCTTTCTATCCGTACCCCAAGCCCACGGAGGTACCTGCAGAGGAGCACCATCGAAGGACCCTGTACACCTTCGTCAAGCGCAATGCGCCACATCCGGAGATGGCTGTATTTGATTTTCCCGACCGGAATTCCGGCACAGCGAGCCGCCGGATTTCCAATTCGCCGCTGCAGGCGCTGGCATTGCTGAATGACCCGCAGTACGCGGAAGCCTGCCGCGTTCTGGCAACCCGGGCGATTCAGGCAAGTACAGATACGGAGCGACAACTCACAATGGTCTTCCGCCTGGCGGCAAGACGCCGGCCGACAACTGAGGAGTTGGCGGCGGTGCGACGATACTACGACAACGAGATCCGGCGATTTGCCGCAGCACAAGACGACGCCAGGGCATTTGTGAGCGTCGGTGTTACGCCTGTGGATCCAAATCTCGATGCGGTGCAGCTGGCGGCATTGACCAATGTCACTGCTGCGGTGATGAATACGCCCGACGCTTATTCGATCAGATGATGACTGTAGCGGCGGTCTATGACCGCCGGCGGTCTATGACCGCCGCTACAGTTTGAAAGGGAATCGTTATGGATCATGAGTTCTTCACGATGAACCGCCGATCATTTCTTTTGAGAGCGGGCTTCGGGCTAGGCACGCTGTCGCTTGCCCAGGCGATGGGTCTTGCGCAGAACAAGACATCAGGACACTTCCCCGCGCGCGCGAAGCGAGTCATCTACCTCCACATGCTGGGTGCGCTGTCGCAGGCGGACACTTTCGACTACAAGCCGATGCTCGAGAAGATGCACGGGCAGGAGATTCCCCCATCGGTCCGCGGAGGCAGGCGGTTGTCCACGATGGTTGCCGGCCAGACGTCGTTTCCGCTTGTGAAGTCGCTCGGCAAATTCGCGCAGCATGGCCAGTCGGGAGCCTGGGTGAGCGACTTGATGCCGTACACGGCGAAGGTTGTGGACGATCTGTGTTTCATCAAGACCGTGAACACCGAACACGTGAACCATGATCCGGCGTCGAAATTCCTCCACACGGGTTTCCATCTCGCCGGCCGGCCATCCGAGGGCGCCTGGGTCAATTACGCGCTGGGTTCGGACAACGACAGCTTGCCGACGTTTGTCGTTATGCAATCGGGATTCGCCGGCGGAGTGCCGAATGACGCTTCGGCCTGGAGCTCAGGGTTCCTGCCATCGCATTTTCAGGGCGTGGAATTCCGTCCGGGCAAGGAACCAGTCCCTTATGTTGGAAATCCGGCAGGGCTGACGTTGAAGGATCGCGAAGACATGCTCGAGGTCATTTCCACGCTCGCGAAGTCTCAGCATGACGCCTCCAGGGATCCCGACATATTGTCCAGAGTACGGCAATACGAGATGGCGTACCGCATGCAGACCTCGATACCGGAAGTCGCTGATATTTCGGACGAGCCAAAATCCGTGCTCGATATGTATGGCGCCGATGTGGCGCAGCCCGGTACCTTCGCTCGCAATTGTCTGCTGGCCAGACGGCTTGCGGAACGTAACGTGAAGTTCATCACGTTGTTCGATATGGGCTGGGACGCTCACACCGGAATCACAAACAGGCTTCCTCGTAATTGTAAGGGCGTCGATCAGGGTGCGGCCGCTCTGGTGGCGGATCTCAAGCAACACGGACTGTTGAAGGACACACTCGTCGTCTTTGCCACGGAGTTTGGGCGCACATCATTTGCCCAGGGAACGCTCACCACCGACTTCGGCCGGGATCATCACGGCGGCAATTTTGTTTTCTGGTTGGCGGGCGCAGGTGTGAAGCCGGGTTTCGCTTTCGGCGAAACGGATGATTTCAGCTACAACATCGTCAGGGATCCCGTCAGCATTCACGACTTCCAGGCGACCTTACTCCACCTTCTCGGCATCGACCATGAGCGCCTGACGTTCAAGTACCAGGGCCGGGATTTTCGACTCACCGACGTTTCCGGACGCGCAGTGAAAGAGATCTTGGCATAAACGATTCCTGCTGTAGCGGCGCTCTATGAGCGCCGGTTTTTCGGCGGTCATAGACCGCCGCTACAGTGGGACCGCCTACTCAAGGGGATCGATGAAGGACATCGTAAAGTGTCTAATAACAGGCCTGGTAATTTGGGCTCTCACATCGATTGTCGTCTTCGCGCAGACGGCATCAACAGCTCAGATAACGGGGACAGTAACGGATCCAAGTGGCGCGGTCCTGCCCGGAGCCGAGGTCGCCGCGACACAAACGGATACGGGCATCAGCCGGAATGCGATCAGCAATGAGACCGGAACGTACGTGCTTCCGAATCTCCCGGTAGGTCCTTACCGGTTGGAAGTGTCGCTGCCGGGGTTCCGCAGCTATGTCCGAACCGGCATTGTGCTGCAGGTCAACAGCAATCCGCTGATCAATGTGACGTTGCAGGTGGGGCAGGTTACGGAGACAGTCGAAGTCCAGGCGAATGCAGCGCTGGTCGAAACGCGGAGCACGGGCGTGGGCACCGTTATCGAGAACCAGCGGATCCTGGAGCTTCCACTCAACGGCCGTCAGGCGACCGACCTCATCTTTCTCGCCGGGGCCGCCGTTCAGACCAGTCAGTCGCCCGCATGGGCTATGAAAACCGGTGTGAACATCTCCGTGGCCGGCGGCCAGGGCTACGGCGTGGCATATGCGTTGGACGGCGCGTCGCACAGCAACTTTTATGATGCGACGGGAATGCCTCTGCCATTTCCGGATGCGCTACAGGAGTTCAAGGTGGCGACGAGCACGCAGGACGCGCAGCAGGGTGTCCACTCGGGAGCTGCAGTCAATGGCGTGACGAAATCGGGAACAAACGAGGTCCACGGCGACCTGTTCGAATTCGTGCGAAACGGCAAATTCAACGCCCGGAATTTCTTCGCAACCAAAAGGGACTCGCTGAAACGCAACCAGTTCGGCGGCACCATCGGTGGCCCTATCAAGAAGGATAAAGTGTTCTTCTTCGCGGGCTACCAGGGCACGACGATCCGCCAGGACCCCAGCGATAACACGACATTCGTTCCGACTGCTGCAATGCTGGCCGGCGACTTCACGACCTTCGCCTCTTCAGCATGCCAGACCAGCAGCATCAACCTGCGCGCTCCTTTTGTGAACAATCGAGTTTCGCCGGCGCAGTTCAGCCCGGCAGCCCTCAAGATCGCGGCGCAGTATCCCCAGACGCCGGATCCGTGCGGAAAACTCTTATGGGGCGCCAGGACCATAGAGGACCAGGGTCAGTACGTGGGCAGGATCGACTACCAGATGAACGCGAAGCAGAGTGTCTTTGGAAGATATGTGGGAACTTCAATCGATACGACGGCCCCTTATTCGCTGCAGAAAAATGTGCTGACCACGAATGTCTACGGGCAGGACGATCTGGCCACCTCGATAACGCTGGGCCACACCTATCTCATCACGCCGAACACGATTAATTCTTTTCGCGCGTCGATGAACCGCATTGCGGGCAATCATCCGGGCGCTTCGTTTTTCGGTCCATCCGACGTGGGAATCAATGCCTTCAGCTACATTCCACACTACATGAATATCGCGATTACCGGCGGTCCCACCATTGGAGGCGGCACATCCGCCGATCTCTATATTTTCGTCACCATGTTGCAGGCTAACGACGATGTGAGCATCGTTCGGGGAGCGCACCAGATCGCGTTCGGAGGACACATCGCGCACTCGCTGGTTGATGGATTGGCGAACGTCCGCTCCGTCGGGAACTATACCTTCAACGGCCAGACAACGGGTCTGGGCTGGGCTGACTTTCTGACCGGGAACATGTCGCAACTTCGGCAATCGGCTCCCAATGGCCTTATCGAGAGCCACTGGTTGACGGGATTTTATGCACAGGATACCTGGAAGGCCACGAAGCGGCTCACCCTTAACTACGGTTTGCGCTGGGAGCCGTTCTTTCCAATGCAGGTGAAAGACGGGAAGATCTACAACTTCAGTCTAGACCGGTTCAATCAGGCCGTCGTGAGCACCGTGTACAAAAATGCTCCTCCGGGTTTCTACTATCCCGGCGATCCCGGCTTCAATGGAAAGGCGAGTCTCGAAAAACACTGGTGGAATTTACAACCGCGCCTGGGACTGGCCTGGGATGTGACCGGCGACGGACGCACGGCAATTCGGGCCGGCGCCGGAATCGCGTACGATTTCGTCAACGAGCAGCTTCATCACAACACGACGAACGTGGCGCCGTTTTCCGGCGACACGATCCTGCCCGGACCCATCAGTCTGGACAGTCCATGGCAAACCTTTCCCGGCGGCAATCCATTCCCATATTCTCCGAATCCGGCTACCGCAAAGTTCACGGCTGGAGGCGCGTACATGCCTCTGCGCCCGGATCTCAAGACGACCGAGGTCTACAACTGGAACCTCGGTGTGCAGAGACAATTCACGCCGGACTTGTTTGCATCGGCGAGCTACGTGGGGAATAACGCGATTCACATGTTGACGGCCGTTGAACTCAATCCGCCACTCTTTCTGGGATTGAGTCCGTGCGCGCTCAATACTGTCACCGGCTCCGTTTCCTATCCCGTTTGTTCCACGACCGGCAACACGAACCAGCGCCGGCGGCTGAATCTGCAGAATCCGGTGGCCGCTCAGAACATCTCTTTCCTGACTCAATATGATGATGGCGCGACGCAGAGCTACCATGGTCTTCTCCTGAACACGACTCTGCGTGCCGGCCGGAACGTGAACATCAGCGGGAACTACACATGGTCCCATTGTATCGGCGATGCGACGGGCGGAAATGGAGTTCCCAATCCCGGCTCGAACTATGTGCACATGGACAACCGAAGGCTCGATCGCGGTAGCTGCACAGGCGACAGGCGGCATATCTTTAACCTGACCCCGGTTGTTCAAACGCCCACGTTTGCGAACCCGGTCCTGCGCCGCCTCGGCACAGGCTGGACCATTTCGACGATTTATCGATATCAGGCAGGGCAGCCTCTTACGATTATTTCCGGCCTGGATCAGGCGTTGTCCAACGTAAGCAACCAGCGCGCGAATCAGGTTTCAGCAGATGTTTACCTGCCGAACAGAGGCACGGCATGCGTGAATGTCGCTCCGTGCCTGAGCTGGTTGAATCCCGCAGCGTTCGTGCAACCGGCTCTTGGTACACTCGGCAATCTGGGTGTGGGAACGGTCCTGGCGCCGGCGTTCTGGCAGTTTGACATGGCGCTATCGCGGTCTTTCCCGGTGAGTGAACGCCAGAGGCTGGAGGTGCGGGCAGAGGCGTTCAATATCCTGAATGGCGTCCGGCCCATGTTGACGGCTCCAAACACCAATACGGTAAATCTGGCGAGTCCGAACACTTTCGGCCGGATCCTCAGCGCACAGGATCCGCGCATCATGCAGTTTGCGTTGAAGTATGTGTTCTAGAGATTAGGAAAAGGGACGAAACCAGAAAGATCTGACCAATGCTCGATTCCCAATGCTCAATTCTCCACCGTTGAGAATTGAGCATTGGGAATCGAGCATTGGTCAGATCTTTCTGGTTTCGTCCCCTTCTCCGCCCTTACAGCGGATTGTCCGGCATGATCATCGTTCGCCACATATGGGCGACCGGACTATTGTCGTTACCGAGGCCTTCCTTCGGATTCTTGAACTGCCGGCCGACGATATCGATAAACGGATCGATCGTCACCACGACGCCAGGCTCGAAAGCATAGAGATCATTCACCGTCACCAGGCGCGGCTCCATGTACCACTTATGCTTGAGGAGCATCTTGTAGTCCGCCTGAATATGCGGCGCGGGCACGTAGTCCTCGCCGAACAGATTGCGATAGAGATCCGGGTACTCGTATCCTGCCTCTTTGTCCTCATAAAAGCGCAGCGCCTGGTGATAGCGGATCGCGAAGCTGGTCTTTTCCGAGACGTAAGGCGCGTACATCTGAGCGCCCCAGTATCCGTGATCGGTCTTGATCAGGGCATGGACGGTATCGTGAAGCAGGCAGGCCATGATGATCTCTTCCGTCATACCCGTCTTCATGGCTCGATTCGCGCTCTGAAGCACATGATTCGAAGTCTGCGCGAACCGATGCTTGAAGAAATCAAGAAACGTCGGCTTGGCAGGCAGGGGATCGAGCTTCTTTACTTTTGCGTTCGCTTGCGTGGTGAGAAAAAGATTGCCAACCCCTCTGCGGTAACTGCGTGTTTCAATCTGCGCCTCGATGTCAACGGCCTTCGGAAACTTCTTCGCTGCCTGCGTATTGAGCTCCTGCATCATGTACGCCTCGAGCGCTTCGGCGCGCGCCTCGTGGCTCATCAGTTTCACGGCAGCGGCTCCGCCAAGGGCGGCGATGAAATGTCTGCGATCGATTTCCATGAACCCTCCTCGCTCAGTAATTCGGGGACAGACTCCGAATTACCCAGTTACGGTTTAGCCGTCGTTGATTCCGCAATTGGAGTAATTCGGAGTCTGACCCCGAATTACCCAGTTACGGTTTAGCCGTCGTTGATTCCGCAATTGGAGTAATTCGGAGTCTGACCCCGAATTACCACCGCGTTTGGCCGGAAGTATACCGCAGTTATATACTTGCGGCCATATTCAGAGGAGGGGCTCCTATGCCAGCTATCGAGTTTGTCCTGAATGGAAAGCGACAAACTGTGGATGCCGTCACATGAATCTACAAAATTCGACTGCATTAATCACCGGTGGAAGCAGTGGAATCGGCTTCGCCATTGCCCGGATGTTGATCCAGAACGGAGCTCGGGTGGCCATCACCGGCCGCGATGAGCGCAGGTTGAAGGAAGCGGCGGATAACCTGAAAGCGCATCCTATTCGGGCGGATGTCAGCAGTGAGTCCGATGTAAAGAGGACGATGGACGAGGTTCTAAAGGCGTTCGGTCATCTCGACATCCTGGTCAACAATGCCGGCGTCGGGGTATTCAAGAATCTCGTCGACATGGACCGCGCCGGTTTCGAGGCCGTCTTTGCGACCAACGTGACCGGCGCGATGCTCATGGCGCGCGACGCGGCGAAGCACTTCATCCAGAGAAAGAGCGGCAACATCGTCAACATCTCTTCTACCGCCGGTTTACGCGGCGCCCCGAACGGCACGGCCTACTATGCAAGCAAGTTCGCGCTTCGCGGCATGACCGAATGCTGGCGAGGCGAACTCCGCCAGCACAATATCCGCGTTTTCCTCGTCAACCCCAGCGAGGTTCTTACCAACTTTGGAGCGACCGCGGGTTATGAGCAGAAGCCGAATCCGACGAAACTCCGCGGCGAAGAGATCGCGCATGCGGTGAAGGCGGTGCTGGAGATGGATGATCGCGGTTTTACGCCGGAGATTACGGTGTTCGCGACAAATCCCAAGGACTAGAGCGCCGATCTTTTGTCCGGGGATGGAAATCTTTTGCACGACCCTGGGAATCCTTTGTCCAGGGTGTGACATCCTTTAGCAGACCCCTGCAATCTTTTGCCGGGACCCGGCGAACCGAGCTACGACATTTCAAATTGGACGAATCCTGCACCTCAAATCCGAAATCCGAAATGGCAAATTGGACTTTTATTCGCTTTCGAATTTGAGATGCAGGATACGCCCTATTTCTTCGTAAACACCTTAAGATCAATGGCATCCGCCATGGCCTTGTAGCCCGCGTCGCCGGGATGCAAATGATCGCCGGAGTCGTAGTCGGCACGGAATTGCTTCGGATTCTTCGGATCGCGCGTAACCGCATCGAAATCCATGACAGCGTCAAAGGCGCCGCTGGTACGGATCCACTGATTAACCGCCTCTCGAATCCCATCGCCCCTTTCGCTGGCGTAGCCCGCGCCCGTATAGGGGGTTAGGGTACATCCGATGACCTTCAATCCGCGCGTATGGGCGCGTTCGATCATCTGGCGGAGGGCTCCGATCAGTTCGTCGCTGGTGACAGCGTTGGCGGGGTTTGCATTCGGTCCCGCACCTTGTCCGATGTCATTGATGCCTTCGAGAATCATTACCCACTTCACGCCGGCTTGACTCAGGACGTCACGATCGAAACGGGCCAGAGCGTTCGGGCCGGCGCCGTCGCGCAGCAATCGGTTGCCGGAAATGCCGTGATTGATGATCGCGAGGGTTGCCGTATCCTTGTTTGCGAGCAGTCTCTGCGCCAGCATGCTTGGCCAGCTCCGATTCATCTCGGGAGTCGAACGCGCGCCATCCGTAATGGAATCGCCGAACGCCACGATTGCTCCCGCATCGGCGGGTGCCAGTACGTCGAGGCTCGAGATCCAATACCAGTTCTGCGACGTAATCGGGTCCGAGATCATCGGCTGCGCGGTCATGTCTCCTTCTTTGGAGATATACGTGGTACGCAGGGCCGTGGCGTGTATCGTAGCCGGTCCCGTGTCCTTGGGAAAATAGAGGCTGATCGCCACGTCGCTCAGCGGTGGTAGATTCAAGTCGACGGGATCACTGACGGCCAATGCTCCCTGCGGGATCGTAAAGGACGGTTTTCCGCCGAAGGAAAGAGCTCGATCAGTCCCTTCTACTATGCCTGAATCTTTGCTGCGCAAAGCGATGCGGGCCGATCCGACGGTTACCGGAACCGTGCCAAACGCGTTTGAAAGCTGCACTCGAGCGCGGCGTCCGCCGATGCTGGTCCGTATAACCATGCGGACCGTCTGATTGCGGAAACTATTCAACGCCGGCGGCGGGGCATTGGGCGGTGGCTGCTGCGCCGGTATCGCGCGGAGCAGCGGAGAAGTGGCCCACGTGGCGACCCAATGGTCCTGCCGGTTCTGAGCTCCAGCGAATGGAGCAAGCAATACCACAACGAAAAATACCGCAACGATTCTCCTGGTCACGTATCCTCCTTACTGAACGCGGGCTAAAGCCCGCGACTACATTGGCGGGACATATATCCCGCGACGGCATTGGTGCGGCGTACATTCCGCGACGGCATTGATGCGGCGTACATCCCGCGACGGCATTGATGCGGCGTACATCCCGCGACGGCATTGGTGCGGCGTACATCCCGCGACGGCATTGGTGCGGCGTACATCCCGCGACGGCATTGATGCGGCGTACATTCCGCGACGGCATTGGTGCGGCGTACATCCCGCGACATTGTGGAGCATATCTGTAGTCGCGGGCTTTAGCCCGCGTTTATTACCCCGGACGGCGCATTTCGTACTCGCGCGGAGGTTCCGCGCCGAGCAGGTAACGCGCAAAATAATCCCATCGGCGGCGCACCATGTATGGATCGTTGCCGAAACTATGGTTTCGGTTCGGCAGCAGCAACAGATCAAAATCCTTGTTCGCTTTGATGAGCTCACTGACGACGAGCAGCGTGTTGTCCGGGGGAACGTTGTCGTCCATCGTGCCATGCGCGAGCAGCAGCTTGCCCTTGAGATTCTTCGCGAAATTCTGGTTCGCCTGATTGTCGTAGTTCGTCTCGCCATCGGTTGTGCGCCGGAGCAGTCCTTGCCATTTCTCGCCCCAATCGTCTTCGTAATTGCGATTGTCGTGGTTACCGGCTTCGGAGATGCCGACCTTGAAGAAATCCGGATACCGGAACATGGCATCCGCCGCAGCGTAACCACCGCCGGAGTGTCCATAAATTCCGGCGCGGTCTATATCGATCCACGAGTACTGTTGCGCCAGTTGTTTCATTCCGGCGACCTGGTCGGGCAACGTATTGTCGCCCATGTCTCCGTAATAGGCGTCATGAAACTTCTTGGATCGCCAGGGCGTTCCCATTCCATCAATCTCGACCACAATGAAACCTAATTCCGCCAGGGCCTGCGTATCGCCGCGTGAAGCCGAAAAATTTCGGCTTCCGACGCTGCCGGTCTGCGGGCCGGGATAAATGTGATTAACGATCGGGTACTTTCCGGCAGGATCGAACCTGGTCGGCCGGTACATCAATCCATACAGGTCGGTCACGCCATCACGCGCTTTCACCGTGAAAGGCATTGGCGGTTTCCAGCCCGCCGTGACCAGACGCGAGACATCGGCCTTTTCCAGCGTACTGAGGAGTTTTCCATCGGCATCGCGCAGTACGGCTACAGGAGGAGTATCGGGCTTTGAAAAGCTGTCGACGAAGAAACGCCTGCCGGGTGACAGCGTGACATTGTGGTTAGCGTCTTCGGGAGTGAGCAGCGTGAGATTCTTTCCGTCGAGACCGATACGATAGAAGTGAATGAAATAAGGATCGCGTCCTTTCTCTTTGCCGACTCCGAGGAAATACGCCAGCCGATTCTTCTCATCCACCGTCACGAGCTGGCTGACGTTGCCCTCGCCGGATGTGATTTGATTCTTCAGGCTTCCGGTCTTCAGATCGTAGAGGTAGAGGTGTCCCCAATTGTCGCGTTCGGAAAACCAGATCACTTCGCTGGAGGCGGGCAGGAAATACCAGTTAGGATGATCGTTGCCGCCTTCAAAGGACGTTGCGACCTTTTCCTCGAGAACGTCGCGAACCTTGCCCGACGCGCCGTCTGCCACTCGAAGCTGCGCGCGTTTGTGGTCGCGGGAGCTCGAGATAAATGCGAGCTGCGCGCCGTCGGCGCTCCACTGCACGTCCGCCCATTTATTGTCCTCGCAGGTGACGTGATCGCAAAGCGAGGACCGGTGCGGGTCCGGGGGCATTTGCAGCCGGGTGACGCGCGCCGAGTCCACGTCGATGATGACGCGCTCGATCATGAAAATCTTTTCGTCGCCCACAAGCGGGTACTTCCATGCCTCCAGCTTCGGATGCCCGACGGTAGTGTTCACAAGGTACATTTCTCCGACGCCGCGGCTGTCATGCTGAAATGTTGCGATCTTTGTAGAGTCCGGCGACCAGAGCAGTACAGGCCGGTCGCTTTTGATCCAACCCGCGTTGTCCGTGGCGTATCCGAAGTCCTTCACGCCGTCTTTCGTGAGTTGCTTCTCCTTGCCCGACGCAGTATCGCGAACCCAGAGATTGTAATTGCGAATAAAGGCCGTGTGCTTTCCGTCCGGCGAAGTAGTGCCTGGAGCCTCGGTTTTGCGTTCGGCGCCCGCGCACTTGCCGGCTTCGAGGTCGCAGGTCCAGCGGCGATTGGCGACGTTGAAGGAGATCGCACGCCCATTCGATGCGAAGTCGAATTGCTGGAATGGCAGCCGGTACGGGGTATACGTCGTGCCGGACGCTGCGGATAACGCGGCCGCGACTTTCGCATGATCGAAGGCCGGAGTGCGCGTACTCCGGGCGGGATCGACCAGCACAAACTCATTTCCATTCTCCGTCGCCACCCGGTACCAGAATCGCTCGTCCGGCAGCCATGTCGGCCGGACTCCCGCATGCAGCACCAGGGGATTCGTGTTGTACCCCATGAATTTTTCGGCACGGGAGTAGTCATCCGCGGTCAGAGCCCGAGTCTGCGCGAAGCAGGGCATAACAATGACCAGGCAGGCCAGTCCCATGGAAAGTTTTCGCAGCATTCCATTTCCTCCGCATTCAAAAGTGACGAATGGTGGGGATAGCACGCTCAAATTCCAAGCTCGGCTGAAACCGGAGAAATGATTAGTGATTAATGATTAATGCGCTTGGAAGATGGAACAATCGCTTCATTTGGCCAAGCGCACTAATCATTAATCACTAATCATTTCTCCGGTTTCAGCCGAAAGCTTTTGAGTCAAATATGTTATTCCCCTTTTGCAGGGAGGGGAATAGGCCCTGCCCATCAATACCTCACCGTGTCTCCCCGATTATCGCTTTATTTGCTTTGGGCGGGCTACTCTTCGATAATCGCGCGAGGAGGGGTTGAAATGCGAAAGCTAATCGTTCTTATTGGAATCATCGTCCTTGCCGGCTGCAGCAGCCAGCAACCGTCATCCACAACAACCGAACAGCAACCCAAATCGGCAATGGCGGGAGCTGCCAAAATGGGGCAACTGGCCACGGATCCGTTCGCTCAGATGTCGCTTTCATTTGAAGGCAATCCGCCGGCCGCGGAAATTCAGGCGCGAATGGACAAGGTACTCCCGCTTTACGGGCTGGAGATCAACAACGAGAATCGGACTCGTGCCGGCCAAACGCTGGTAGCGCTCCGAAAGCAGTACGGAGCCAGCGAAATAGGCGTTCTCGACAACATGATCACCACACCCCCCAGTGGAAAGTTCGAAGAAGCCGCCGATCGGATCGCGGCACGTCTGAACCAATAGCGGGACAGTAAGGATTAGCCGCGAATTACGCCAATTACGCGAATGGGGCGCATCAAGAATTCTTTTGTTGCGCCCCATTCGCGTAATTGGCGTAATTCGCGGCTAATCGCTACTCTTCCCGATTACTCTTAGTTAATACGCAGGCTTCTCTACCGTCTACATTTTATGCAGGATCTTCGCTACGCACTCCGGATGCTGGGGAAGAACTCCGGCTTCACCGCCATTGCCATCCTTACACTCGCCCTCGGCATCGGCGCGAACACGGCCATGTTTACGGTGATCAACGGCGTTCTGCTGGAACCGCTGCCGTACAAAGATCCGGACAGGCTGATGGTCATCACCGAAAGGGACGAGAAGCGGAACCAGGTTCAACCGTATTCGCTTTCCTGGGTCAATTTTCAGGACTGGGCCCGCGAACAGCGAAGTTTCGGCGACCTCGCTCTGTTCCGAGTGCCGGTCCAGTACAACAGCCTGCGCCAGGGTTTTCAGGAGTTGCTGACCGTGCGGCAGGTATCCGCAAATCTCCTCCCAATGCTTGGCGCCGCGCCCGTGGTAGGGCGCGCTTTCACACCCGACGACGATCGGTTCGGCGCTCCTCCCACGATCATCCTGACCTACGGAGGCTGGCAAAGGCTCTTTACGGGATTCAACGCGACTGTCAACGGAACAGTGAGCTTGAACGGTGAAAGCTATCGCGTGATCGGCGTACTTCCGCGGGGGTTTCAATTCGGAACTGTCGATGTGAGCCAGCCTGTCGATGGATTCATACCGCTTGGTCTTGTGAATGAGCCATGGATGACAGTGCGCGAGCGCCGGCCGGGTGTTGCCGCCCTCGGACGCTTGAAGCCCGGCGTGAAGCAACCGCAGGCGCAGGCTCAGTTGCAGGGGATTGCCAGGCAGCTCGCTGCTTTGTATCCGGCCGCGAATGAAAATCGCGGCGCAGCAGTAACTCCGCTGTTCGACGCCGTTGTCGATGAGGATGTCCGAACAACTCTTTACCTGCTTTTCGTGACGGTGGGATTCGTGCTGCTCATCGCCTGCGGAAACGTAGCCAATCTTCTTCTCGCGAGAGGCACGGCGCGCCGGAAAGAGATCGCCATCCGGTCCGCGCTCGGCGCGGCGCGTGGACGGATCGCGCGCCAGCTGCTGATGGAAAGCGTGATTCTCGCAACTGCCGGAGGCGCCGTTGGATTGGTCGTTGCGATTGCCGGCACGGACCTGCTTGCGGTGGCAGGGCCGCTGCCTCGTGTCGAATCCATCAATGTCGATTGGCACGTGCTGGCCTTTTCCTTTGCCGTATCCCTTTTGACGGGCGTCCTGTTCGGTCTTGCGCCTTTACTGCAGTCGATGCGATCAGACGTGCAGGCGTCCCTGAAAGAGGGCGGAACAAGCTCGGGCCGCGGAAGATACACACCTCAAAAGCTGCTCGTTGTTGGCGAGGTGGCGCTGGCAGTCGTATTACTGCTCGGCGCCGGATTGGTTCTCCGAAGCACGCTCAATGCGCTCAATGTGGATCCGGGCTTTGAACCGCAGAATGTGGCGAGCTTCAGAGTCGTCATGTCGCCAAAAGAGTTTCCGACGGGGCAATCGGTCCACAGCTTCTATCGCCGTCTCGAAGAAAGACTGCGCCTCACTCCGGGTGTGCAGGCGGCAAGCCTGACCGTGGGAGGTATGCCGAAACCCGTCGGCGTCAACAAGGATTTCCTGCGCCTGATGGGCATTCGGCTTCTCCAGGGAAGATTTTTCGAGGAGCAGGATACGCTGAGCGCACCGCCAGTCATCGTTATCGATGAGCTTCTTGCGAAGGCGCGATTTCCCGGGGAGAACCCGCTGGGTAAACTGTTCGTTATCGACCTGCCCGGAACGCCGCCCCGCGGCCTTGAGGTGTCGCGACAGGTCATTGGAGTGGTCAATCACGTCAAGCGCTTCGGCATCGAAACGGAAGATCAAATCGTCGTTCAGGCGCAATTCTACATTCCCACGGAGCAGGTGCCGGATGAGTTTTTTGAGAGCGGAAACGCCGGGTTCAGATTGTTTGTAAAGTATTCGGTTCCGGATCGGGAGATGTTTCCAAGACTCTCCGAGGCCGTGCGCCGCATCGATCCGAAAACATACAACCCTGATATTACCGCGGCAGGATTCCTGAATATGGAGAATGGGATCCGGCAGGCCCTCGCACCGCGCCGATTTGTGGCGAGATTGCTCGGAGCGTTTGCAGTTATCGGGTTCATTTTGGCGGCGGTCGGTATCTATGGAGTCATGGCGTATTCGGTTTCCGAGCGCCGGCAGGAGATAGGCATTCGAATGGCGCTGGGGGCAGAGGTTCCTTATCTTGTCAAGATGGTGCTGAAGCAGGCCGGAGTGCTTGCGCTCGGCGGCGTTGTGCTGGGGTTGGTGGTTTCCTTCTGGCTGACAAAATACATTTCATATTTGTTGTTCGAGATCACGCCCACGGATCCGATGACGTATGTGACGGCGGCGGCACTCCTCCTCGTTGTGGCCCTTGGCGCCGCATACGTTCCGGCTCGCCGGGCAATGGCTCTCGAGCCGATGATGGCCTTACGAGGGATGGATGAACGCGGGCTGAAGCCCGCGACTACATTTCGGGAAGAAAGTGGTTCCCAAAATGTAGTCGCGGGCTTCAGCCCGCGTTCAGAACCCATCATCGAGGTGCGCGATATCCAAAAGATATTTCGGACGCCGGCCCTGGACCGGGTCTCTCTCGCCGTTGAACCTGGAACAATCTTCGGCCTCATTGGACAAAACGGCGCAGGGAAAACAACGCTCGTCAAAATCCTTCTCGGCCTCTGCAAGCCAACCGCCGGATACGCCAGGCTGCTCGGCTGCTTTCCCGGTGAACCGGTCGCTCAACGTCAGATCGGGTACCTCCCGGAGTCGATGCGCATCCCGGATCACTTCATGCCCGAGAATTTTCTCCGTTACATGGGCCGGTTGAATGGAGTGGATGGGGCACTACTGAAGAAGCGGATCCCGGAACTTCTCGAAAAAGTCGGTCTCTCGGAGGCCCGGAAACCGGTGAAGAGTTTTTCAAAAGGCATGCAGCAGCGGCTTGGTATTGCCCAGGCCCTGATCAATGATCCGGAAGTCCTCTTCCTCGATGAGCCGACCGACGGTCTGGATCCTCTTGGACGAATCGAGGTGAGGGATCTTCTCGCCCGGCTCCGTGATGTGGGCAAAACCGTTTTCCTGAACTCTCATCTCCTCTCCGAAGTGGAACTCGTTTGCGACCAGATTGTCATTCTCGACAAAGGTATTGTTGCCCGCACAACGACACCTTCCGAATTCACGCGCGGGACAGGCGAGTATGTTGTGCGCGTTCAAGCCATGAATGACGTTGTTCGACAGGTTACGGAATCCGTCGTTGGTCCTGCGGAGTGGCATCGCGACACGTTCCGTTTCACGCCGCGGGATGTCGCGCATCTCAACGATTTGCTCGATGCGCTGCGCAGAGTGTCCGTGCGAATCGTGGCCGTCGAGCCTCAAAAGCTCTCGCTCGAGCAGTTTTTCATTCAGGTCGTGACCGACAAGGAACGCTGAATATATGTGGGCAACCTACTGGAGCACAATGGAAGAAGCCGGGCAACGCCGGCTGGTGATCGTTCTCGCCGGCATCGCGCTGGTGACCACATTCTTTTTCAACAGAGCTGTGGGTTTTGGCAAGACGGCCGACGGCATCGATGTCATTTACATTGGCCGGGATCTGACTCCGAATACGAACCGGGGACCATTCGTACTCGCCGTTCCGATGGTGCTTGGGCAAGTGATGTCTTTGGCCGGAACAATATGGTTCCTGCTGACGCTTCTTACAGCGTCGGTGTTCCTGGTCGAGACGCTGGAAAGAGGCTGGATCGAGCTGATCTTTGCGAAGAGTGCGCGCCGCTGGCACATTCTGACTGGACGCTTTCTGAGCGGCGCCACTCTGTTCTTTCTCATGACATTCGTTGCCACTGCGCCCATCGCAGCGCGGCTGTGGTGGAAGACCGGAGTGCCGACATGGCAATTCGTCGTTGCAGGGCTGATTGAGACGATTGGTTTTGCATCGGTGTTGTCCGTAGCCGCGCTCGCGGCTCTCCCGCAGAAGGGCGTTGCCTTGCCGATCCTGTCCGCATTTGGGGTCTGGTCGCTGTCGCCTCTTTTGATGAATCGGGAAGTGATTTACGGCGAATACATCAAATCCGAGTTCCTGCACCAGGTCCTTGATTGGGTTTATTACATCATGCCCAAATGCTCCGAGATCGACACCATAGCTATCGGTTTCCTTCAAAATTCTGCGGTTCAAACCTCGTGGCCGATCTGGACAACCGGCCTGTTCACGCTGTCCTGCCTCGTCCTGACTCTCTGGCTGCTCGAACGAAAGTCGTTTTAGTCTGCGGCTAATTGTAAGATTGCGGGTCAGATGGTCCGCAAAAAAATTCTCGTAGTCGGGGGAACGGGGCATTTCGGAAATTTCCTCGTAGAAGATCTGTGCCGCCAAACGGAGTGCGATCTGGTCGTTCCGAGCCGAAGCGTGGTAGATCTCCGGGACACTCGTTCTGTCGAAAGCGCGCTGTCGGGCATGTTCATCGCCATATGCGCTGCGGGGCCTTTCCAGGAACTGCCGATGACTCTGGCCGAGTTGTGCCTGCGGCGCGGCATTCACTACATCGACCTTTCCGACGATAGAAACTTCGTCAAGAAGGTTTATTCTCTTGTTCCTCGCGACGGCAGCGACCTCCCCGCCGTCTGTTCCGGTTGGTCCACGGTGTCGGCCTTGTCGGGAGCGCTGGCCCGGATCGGAACGGCAGGATTGGATAGGGTTGATGCGATCTATGTTCATATGGCTCCCGGGAATCGCCTTCCCAGGGCAGCCGGCACCATCGCGTCGCTTCTTTATTCGGTGGGTCGAGAGTTCAGTCTCTGCCGCGACGGGGACTGGCAGACGGTGCGAGGCTGGGCCGAACCCCGCCGTTTTTCTTTTCCAGCCCCTGTAGGTGGCCGTGCGGGATATCTCGTCGATGTGCCGGATCATGATTTGTTCCCGGAGCTCTTCCACGCGCGAACGGTAGAGTTTCGGACGGCATCGGAGCTGCGCGGCTTGAATGCCGCCGTATCTTTCCTTGGTTGGCTGGTGCGGAAGGGAGTGGTTCGTGGCTGGGCCTCCTCGAGCAGGATGTTTCAACGGCTTGCCGGATTGTTCGGCTTTCTCGGTCATGACTGGGGAGCAGTCGGAGTGGAGGTTATCGGCTCGATTGGCGGCCGCACCGTGACGCGACGCGTTTCGGTCGTCGCGGACTCCGGCGGTCAGCGCATTGCCGTCATGCCTGCATGCATCATGACAGCGCTGTTGTTATCCGGTTCGAAACATCGCGGGCTGGTGTCACCGGCCGATTGGATTACACAGGAAGAGTTGCGTGTAGAGTGTGAAAAGCGAGGTTTCCGGCTTGTGGTAGAGGGTTAATCGGCGCCGGAGGCGCACCCTTATTGAGCCGCGGAGCGGCGCTAGAGTGTAGCCCCGGGCGCAAGCCCGGGGGTAGGTGTCGTTTTGGATTTCAAGCACCGGAGGTGCGAAAGATTCTTTCGCACCTCCGGTGCTAACTCGTTAACCGCACAGAAACCCCGGGCTTGCGCCCGGGGCTACACTCTGACGCCGCTCCGCGGCTGAATTTCAACATGACTCGTCTTCGAAGAGCAGCAACCATCGCATTCGTTCTTCATCTCGTGGCGGGCGCGGCCATGGGTGTCGTGCTGCGTCAGGGACTCGAGACGAATCTCGATTTTCAGGACAGGTTGAGCTTCCTCGTGAACCACCGTGCGCTCTGGACTCTCGGCTGGCTGACGTGGACGGCCGCCGCGATCGCCATTCTGTATTTCTACATGGTGTTCGTTTCTACACATCACAACGGGAACCTCGCAGTCTTCCTGACCGCCGCCGCCATTGCGCCGGATCTCTCCGCTCAGGCGATAGAGATTGGTATATTGCCCGAGATCACGCAACAGGTGGAGCGGTTCATGCTCCTCCATCGGACCGCCGTCTTGATGAGCGGCTATGTCGCGAACGGTCTCTACAGCTTTTCGGCGTTGATCCTGGCCTGGTCCACACGCTCGGTGTATCCGGCGTGGGTTTGGCTCAGCGGCATGGCTGTGGGATGCTTCGGCTTCATGCTGTCTGCGGCTGCACTGGTGAATTCGACTGCCGGAATGTTCTGGAGCAATGTCCTGCTCGTCCCCAGCATCCTGCTTTGGCTGGCAGGTGTCGCGCTCCGGGAAGCCCGCTCGTGACGAAGCGCTTACCTCGCACCGTGGTCGCTCTCGGCTTCGCGAGTTTTTTCACGGACTTTTCAAGCGAGATGATTTATCCGCTGCTGCCCTTGTTCCTGACCAGTGTGCTGGGTGCGGGAGCGATCAGTCTCGGTGTCATTGAAGGGGTGGCCGAATCGACCGCCTCACTATTCAAAGTAGTTTCCGGAATCTGGACCGACCGCGCACGACGCCGGTTGCCGTTCATCCTGGCCGGCTACGGTCTGGCTGGATTTGTTCGCCCGTTGATTGGTCTCGCCGGTAGCTGGCTTACCGTTCTGGGCTTGAGATTCGTGGATCGCATCGGCAAAGGTCTGCGCACTTCGCCCCGCGACGCCCTGGTGGCCGACGTTACGCACCCGTCACAACGAGGCGCCGCCTTTGGATTCCATCGATCCATGGATCACGCCGGCGCCGTCGTTGGGCCGCTTGTTGCTGCCCTGCTGCTGTATTTCAACAGGTCGCCCCGGCAGGTGTTCCTGCTTGCCGCGATTCCAGCCGCCGTGGTGATGATCGTTCTGCTGCGTGGCGTACGAGAAGCGGGGATCCAGCACGCGTCGACTTCCACCACGTTCCGGAATTGGCGCCAACTCGGAGGTGATTTCAGGCGGCTTCTGCTTGCAGTATTCATCTTTACACTGGGTAATTCGACAGACGCGTTTCTTCTCCTGCGATTGTCGGATGGGGGCGTACCGGCCGCGTGGACAGCAGTCCTGTGGTCCTTGCACCATGTGGTAAAGATGCTGGCGACGTACTCTGGAGGAAGACTCGCCGATGTCGCCGGCTGCCGAGCGATGATCTTTAGCGGGTGGGCATTCTACGCGTTGATCTATCTTGCATTCGCGTGGGCGGATTCCATGGTGGTGCTGATCGGAGTCTTTCTCTCTTACGGCATCTACTTCGGCTTGACGGAGCCCGCGGAGAGAGCATGGATCTCCCAGCTCGTGCCCGCGCATCTGCGGGGCACGGCCTTCGGCTATTACAACGGTGCACAGGGGATCGGAGCTTTACCTGCAAGCATGTTGTTCGGCGCCCTCTGGAGTTCTTTTGGCGTTCATGTGGCATTCGCAGCGGGCGCCGCGTTCGCTATAGTGGCATCCGTGTTGTTGCTGCGGGTGGGCCGAATACAGCCGCGTAGCGGCGACAGAATGTAGCCCCACGCGCCAGCGTGGGGACTCGGTAGACCTCGATTTACGAGCTCCGTAGGAGCGAAAGATAGTTCTTAAGAATCTTCCGCCTCTCGCGGGGCTAACCTTCAATCGTAACGCATACCCACGCTGGCGCGTGGGGCTACATTCTGTCGCCGCTACGCGGCTGTATTCGGATGCGCTTCGCGCGATATCCTGGACAGCGCCGCTACAGTTCGGTCGCTTTAGAACGTGTATCTCAACGCAAGAATGATCCGGCGGTTCCCACCGTCGGTTCCCCACTGGTTGAGGAAATTCGACGAGTTTACGCGCCCCTCGGGAATCCCGAAATTGCGCGTGTTCGTCGCATTGTACATTTCAGCGCGGAACTGAATGTTCTGGCTCTCCTTGATCCGCGTGTTCTTGATGAACCCGAGGTCCACGTTCCCGATGCCATCCGCCCGGATCGTGTTACGCCCGACGTCGCCGGCCCGAACTCCGGCCGGCAGGATCGAATACAGCGACCTGCCGCCGGCGTTCCGCAATTCTTCGACGCTCATCCTGGAGGTATCCAGCGTCGTGTTCTGGTTTGGCCGAATTGCGTTCCCGACCAGGCCGTCGATGCCATTCAATGCTCCCGTAGGGTCGGCGCCATTCAATACTGTGAACGGAGCGCCGCTCTGGAACGTGAAGAACGAATTCAACTGCCAGCCGCCGATCACATGCTGAAGCGCGCCCTGGGGGTTGCGGAAGAACGGGAGTTCGTAGACAAAATTTCCGGTCAACCGATGCGGGCGATCGTAGGATGACCGGCCTCTGTCCGCCGCGCGATTGAAGGAATCCTGAGAGACCGCCACTTCGCCGCTCGATGGATTGAAAACCTCGGACGCCGTATCGATAAACGCGCTCCACGTGTAGTGGACGCCCGCGCTGAAGGCATTGCTCAGTCTCTTTTCACCGCTGACCTGCAGGGAATGGTAGATCGAATTGGCTGCATTGGCCCGCAGGCGGATGATGCCGCGAGTCGGATCCACGCGTTGAGTGGAGAGCGGCAGCCGCGGATTTCCGTCGAGCGTCTGGAACAGCGAAGTTCCATGCGTGCCGACATAGCCGACGCGGAACACAAAGTTGGTCGTCAGCTCCCGTTGAATTTCGAGGCTGTACTGGTCCGCCGCGGGCGAGCGCCAATCCGAGCCCACGATTGTACGCGTGATCATGTTGGGATCACCCGACGCCTGTACGCCGGCCAGTGAAGAAAAGGCGTTGTTGGCGGCAAGTCCTCCTCCGGGCTGTGCCGTCGTCGGGAGCGCGAGGGAATAGATGAACGGAAACGCGCTCGCGATATTCAGATTGATGTTGATGAACCCGTAGTCATTGGTTCGCGAATACCCGCCACGGAGGACAAGCTTGTTGCCGCCGGTGAGCCGGCCAAGTGGTCCGGTGGTCCTCGTGCTCGGATTCCAGTTGAACCCGAAACGCGGCTGCAGATTATTGACATCGCGCTTCGGCACCGGCGTGAGCGCAAAACGCTGATCGCCGCCCGCCGTCTGGACAATTTGTTTGTTCAGGTCAACGAGACTGTTGATGGAGTTTCCGGGAACCTCATAGCGAAGTCCGAGGTTCAATGTGAAGTTATTGGTGACTCTCCATTCATCCTGCCCGAAGAAGAACATGTCGTACCACTTGTAATACACGATGGTTTGTCCTCCGGGCAGCGGCTTGTTAATGGTCGCCGCCAGGTCTGCGGCGTCGTCCACGAAGCGTTGAAGCGTGGAGTAGGAGAGACGCCCGCGTGTCGTCGGAACGAAAAAGCTCTTCAAATCGATGCGCCGGAAGTCGGTCCCGAATTTCAGCGCGTGACTGCCTGCCGTGTACGAAAAATTTTCCTGAAGTTGGTAGGTGTTGCTGAACCGGAAGGATGGCAGGTTGACCGCAAGCCCGATTGCAGTTCGGGCAGTACCGGCGTTGAATCCGGTCAAGCCAAGCTCGGAGATTTCAATCGACGGTATCTCTTGCGAGGTCGTGTCCTGGGCGCTCGTCTGAGTCGCGTACCGCTGGTACGCTCCACGCACTTCGTTGACGATTCGATTGGACAGAGCGCTGGTGAGCCAGATATTCGCGGCCTGCTGGCGCTGTGGAACTATGGTGGTCAAACCTGCCGGAGTAACCTGGCCGTCTCCCTGATCCGTCTGATCTGTGAAGAGGTAGCGGCCATTCAAAGTGTGTTTGTCGCTCAGCCGTTGATCGATGCGCGCCATGAACTGGTCATTGTTGATCGCGCGCCCGGCCGAGCCTGTCAGGGAACCGATAGGCACCTGATAGCTTTGCCCACCGAGAGTAAAGGGTACTGTTCTGCCGAGAGGTGTCTGCGCGGCCGGCAGGAACTTCAACAAGGCTGCGACCTGGGGACGGCTTCCGGCCGCTTGCTGCAGGATCTGGCGGCCTGCCTCGGTCGGGGCGCCGTCCAATGTCGTGCCCGTGCCGAGGCGCCGATCGGTCCATCGTTGATAAGACCCGAAGAAAAACGTCCGGTCCCGGACGATCGGGCCTCCGGCCGTTCCGCCAAACTGGTTTTCGATTCGAAATGGAGCTTTCGGCCTGATCTTTTCATCCTGGTTATTTCGCGAATTCAGGGCGTTGTCATTGTGGAACCAGAATGCCGATCCGTGAAAATCATTCGTTCCACTCTTGGTGATGACATTCATCACGGAGCCCGCAGCGCGGCCATACTCTGCTGCGAACTGGTTGGTGATGAGGCGAACTTCCTGGACGATGTCCGGATTATTCACCGACTGCTGCCGCCCGGTCACGCTGGGATCATTGCTGTCCTGGCCATCGATCATGAAATTGTTGGAACGTACCCGCATTCCGTTCACCGAAAAATTGTCTTTCTCGACACCCGACGCAAAATTCGCCTGACCGCTTCCCAGCTGGCTCACGCCCGGCGCCGAGAGAGCAATCGCGAAAATGTCGCGATCGGTGGCAAGGGGCAGCTCCGAAATGCGCTTACGGTCGAACAAGACACCAACCTCCGCGCTGGTTGTGTTCAAGGCAGGCGCATCGGCCTCGACGTTGACTGTCTGCTGAATTCCTGCGGGCCGCATCGTTACATCCACCACAGCGTTCTGATTCAATGCGAGCGTGATTCCCGACTGGACGTATTTTGCGAAGCCGCTCAGTTCTGCGCTCACTTCATAGATTCCAACAGGCAGGTTCGCGATCCGGTACCGGCCCTCGTCGTTCGATACAGCAGAACGAGTCGCGTTGGTTTCAAGATTTCGAGCGGTGATGGCCACACCGGGGACCAGAGCCTTCTGTTCATCGATAGCCAGTCCCTGGATGGTGGCCGTGGTTGACTGGGCTGAAAGAGAGCGCGCGCTCAAGAGAAAGCACAGCGCAAAGGCCAGGAAGTTTCTGAGCTTCATATTGGATTTCCTCCTCTTTTTTGGCAAAAAGACCGCGGGCTGAAGTTGATTGGGAATTGAACATTGGGAATTGAGCATTGGTCAGATCTGACCAATGCTCAATTCCCAATGTTCAATTCCCAATCAACTTCAGCCCGCGGTCTTCAACTACTGGTTGGAGGTTCTCGTCTGGGGCCTGAGGGTCAGCTTCTGTACGCGCCAGTTGAGAATCTCCGCAACATAGAGTTCGTTTTCGGATGGGCATGCCATTTCATGGATCCATCCGAACTGCTTTGGCTGTCTGCCGGAACGGCCGAGAACACCAAGAACTTTTCCATCGAGCGACAGCTTGTATATACGGCCCGGGAATGCGTCGGAGGAATACAGGTACTGGGTGGGTCCGGGCGTTATGCAAATCGCCCACGGCGCACCACTTTGTGCGACGCCTTGCTCAGGAGTCGGCTGGTTGCCAAACCATGGTTTGGCATCGGGAGAGACCGGCACGTCGATCGTGATCGTGCGCTGGAAAGTGCCGTTGGAATCGAATACCTGAATGCGGCGATTGCCCCGATCCGCCACATAGATGTTGCCTTTGGCATCGGCCGCGATACTGTGCGGCGTGTTGAGTTCGCCGGGGGCGGTGCGGCCAGGCACGCCAAACGACTTCACCCAGTCGCCGTTCTTGTCGAACTTTGCGACCCGCGAGTTGATGTAGCCGTCACTGATGAAGATATTGCCCTGCGGGTCCCAGGTCACGTCGGTCGGTTGCCGGAACTGGCCGTCGATGGGAGGGCGCGGCGGATTTACGCGCGTCCAGGGACCGGCTTCGTCCGAGGCTTCCTTTTTGCGGCCCAACACCATCACCACCCGGCCTTCCGGGTTGAACTTGATCACCATGTCCGAGCCTTTGTCGACGGCCCACAAATTGTCGTCCTTGTCGACTCGAACCGTATGCGCGAACGACCAGGCATACAGATTCTTTCCGATTTCTCGAATGTACTTGCCGTCGGGCCCGAACTCGATTATCTGCGATGCCGTGGCCGCATAAGCGGGTCCTGTCGTATTGCCGCGGGTATACACAAAGACGTGTCCCTTGGAGTTGACCGCGACCCCGGAGGCCTCACCCATATGCAGGTCTGGCGGGAGTTTGAAAAAATTCGCCTGCGAATCAAACGGAATTTCCGGCACGGACTGCTGAGAGTAAAGGACGGGACTCAGCAGCAGAACCAGTAGAATTGCCCAGGTTTTCACGGTAGCCTCCCCGATTTTACGCCTGTATTTTGTACTTCAAAATAAATCGTTCGACCATAATCTGCAAGCATGGAAAGATAGGGGTGTGAAATTTCCAACCACGACTTCTTCGGAAGAGTTGCGGCACGCTTTGCGTAGCCAGCTGGCGTTTGCGCGCATGCAAACGGATCGGCTGTTTGAGATGCTCGCGCCGGCGGCAATCCACGAAAGGCCGATTCCCGAACGGCACCGTATCGTTTTTTATCTTGGACACTTCGAAGCATTCGACTGGAACATGGTCGGCCAGACATTATTCGGAGCCCGGTCGTTCAATTCCGAATTTGATCGGCTCTTTGCCTTTGGGATCGATCCCATTGACGGACAGCTTCCGCAGGATCGGCCGGAGGATTGGCCCTCCGTGGACGAAATCCGTTCCTACAACCAGCGCGTCAGACGCGCGGTCGATGAATGCCTGGAGAAGGCGACTTTCGCCGATTCACGTGAGCCCTTCGGGGAAAATGGCCTGATGTTTCGAGTCGGGATTGAGCATCGCCTGATGCACGCCGAAACGCTGTCGTACATGCTCCACTGGCTCCCTTACCACCTGAAGCGAGGTACAGGGGATATCAATGCTATTAATAACAATAAGGATGGCGAGCCTCGCGAGCCGCGAATGGCCGAAATTCCGGCCGGGCCGGCCATACTAGGCCAGGCGCGGGGCGAAGGCTCTTTTGGCTGGGACAACGAGTTTGAATCGCATCGTGTTTTCGTTCCGGAGTTTTCAATCGAGGCGTTTAACGTAACGAACGGGCAGTTTGTCGAATTCGTGCAGGCCGGCGGATACCAGGAACGCTCGTTCTGGAGCGACGAAGGCTGGCAGTGGTTACAATCGTCCGGCATCCGTCATCCCAAATTCTGGATCCAGCGCGGTGACCATTGGCTGCTCAGGACGATGTTCGACGAAATTCCCTTACCCATGTCGTGGCCGGTCTACGTCAGCCATGCGGAAGCCAACGCCTATGCTCGCCACGCAGGCAAGTCGCTTCCGACAGAAGCGCAATATCATCGGGCGGCGTTCAATTCAGGTGATGCAGGACGTCCATCCGGCAACTTTGATTTTCGATCCTGGACGCCGCATCCCGTTGGATCCATTCCCGAGAGCCGCAGCGCGTTCGGTGTTTACGATCTTGTGGGTAACGGCTGGGAATGGACCAGCACCACATTCGCGCCCTTCCCGGGATTTCAGCCATTTTCGTTTTATCCCGGCTATTCGGCCGACTTCTTCGACGGCAGGCATTTCGTCCTGAAGGGGGCCTCGCCGCGAACGGCAGCATTGCTTGTCCGGCAATCGTTCCGGAACTGGTTTCAACCACATTACCCAAACGTCTATGCCACGTTTCGGTGTGTAAAGAAATAGGGGCCGCTTGTCTCGACCGCCAGGACATCCCATTTCGAACGTGGAATTTCAGGCCGATGTGCGCGCAGGCCTGACGAAGAAGGGACAAAAGGAACTTTACTCCAAGTATCTCTACGATGACCTCGGGACAGCGCTGTTCGAAGCGATCACGCTTCTGCCCGAGTACGGCCTCACTCGTGCTGACCTGCGGCTGCTCTCGGAACATGCCGGCGACCTGTCTGACCATGTTCGCAATGTTTCGGTTGTCGTGGAGCTCGGCAGCGGCTCTGGGGAAAAGGCTCTTCGGATTTTGCCTCAGCTCGCCAGCCGCGGTCCGCTGACGTATTGTCCGGTGGACCTCTCCGGCGCGGCGTTGATTCGATGCCAGCGCGACCTGGCGGACATTCCTGATCTGACGGTCGTGCCGATCCAGGACTCCTACATCGACGGGCTGATTTCGGCATCCAGGCTCCGAAAGCCGGACACGTCGATGCTGGTGCTCTTCCTGGGCAGCTCCATCGGAAATTTCGAGCCACCGGTGGCGGAAGGTTTTCTCGGGATGGTCCGGCAGAATTTGAAACGGGGAGACGTGGTCCTCCTCAGTACGGACCTTGTGAAAGATCTGAGCCGCATGCTGGCCGCCTACGATGACGCTCTGCGTGTAACTGCCGCGTTCAATCTGAATCTCCTCCAGCGAATCAACCGGGAACTCCGCGCCAACTTTGATTTGACACAGTTTCGACACAAAGCTCGCTATGACGACGCCGAGCAACGCGTCGAAATGCATCTTCAGTCTACCGCCGCCCAGGTCGTCTTGATCAACGGCGACTTCGACGTTGAATTGAGGAAGGGCGAGACGATATGGACCGAAAGCAGCTACAAATTCCGCACCACTCAGGTTCGCCTCATGGCTGAAAGAGCCGGATTCGACTGCCAGGTCCAGTGGGTGGATTTAGTGTGGCCCTTCGCACAAAATCTGCTTTCTGCGCGGTAGCGCATTGACAGCGGCGTTTCCACGATGCCAACATTTTTATGCTGTCTTTGCGATTCCTGGAGGGCCTTTGATGACTGGAGAATCTGCGTTAATTCCGGCTGATCCCAACCATGACGTGCAGTTTTACGAAAGCGAGCCTTATCTGCATGAAGCAGTCGCCCGATTTCTCGCAGACGGGCTGCGTCATGGTGATCAGCTTGTAGTCATTACAACGCCGGAACATCGCCACGCGTTCATAAATGTATTGAATGCCCAGGGCTTTGATATCAAAGCGGCGATTGCCGCCGGTCAGCTCACGATCCTGGATGCACGGGAAACACTTGCCACTTTTATGGTGGGGAACCTGCCGGACGAGCAGCTTTTCAACAGATCGATCGGAGATGTGATTACAAAGGCCCGCGGAGGACGCGAGCAGGCAAAGGTTCGAGCGTTTGGGGAGATGGTGGACATTCTGTGGCGTGAGGGGAACGCGGGAGAGGCCCTTCTACTTGAAGATCTCTGGAACGCGTTGGCGAGAACTCACTCGTTCTCCCTTCTCTGCGCATATTCGATGAGCAATTTCGGCTCGTCGGAGCACTCGGTTCAATTCCAGCAGGTCTGCCGGCAGCACACCCATGTCCGACCGACGGAACGTTACATGAAAATGGGCGACGAGCCTGGGCGGTTCCGGGAGATCAGCCAACTTCAGCAGCGTGCCCGGTCGCTCGAGAACGAAATCGAGCGGCGCAAAGCGCTGGAGCAGACGCTCCGCGCCGCTCGAGACGAGGCGGAAGCCGCAAGCCGGGTCAAAGACGAATTCCTGGCGGTTCTTTCCCACGAACTGCGCACGCCGCTCAACGCGATTCTGGGCTGGATTCAGATCGTCAATTCGCGGTCGGACGAACAAACCGTCAATAGAGCTCTCGAAGTCATCAAGCGGAATGCGCGATTGCAGGTGAATTTGATCAATGACCTTCTTGATGTTTCGCGAGTCATGACCGGAAAGATGACAATCAACAGCGGCCTAGTCGATCTGGTCCGGCTCATTGAAGCATCCGCCGACAGTATTCGGCCGGCTGCCAGTGCGAAGTCGATCCAGTTAGATCTGCAATTTGACGAGAGCGCGTTCTTCATCAACGGAGATTCCGACCGGCTTCAGCAGGTCCTTTGGAACCTCCTGACCAATGCCGTCAAGTTCACGCCGAGCAACGGAAGAGTCGAAATCCGGCTCGAACACGATGACGCGAATGTGCGGATTCATGTCCGGGATAACGGACAGGGAATCGCTCCGGAATTCCTGCCTCACGTCTTCGATCGATTTCGTCAGGCGGACACGGGTACCACGCGCAAACACGGCGGTCTCGGCCTGGGTTTGGCCGTTGTCCGATATCTTGTTGAGGCCCACGGTGGAAGGGTCCGGGCGGAGAGCAAAGGTGTCGGCTTTGGCACAACTTTTACAGTCCAGCTGCCTGTCAGCATTCCAGTCAGTGGCAGCGTCGAGGATAAAAAGTCAAGACTGCCGATCCGGCCATTGGATGGTTTTCACATCCTCATTGTCGATGACGAAAGAGACACGCGGGAGTTGTTCAGGTTCATATTGGAGGAATCCGGGGCAGTCGTGGAAACTGCCGCCTCCTCGGATGCAGCCCTTTTCCTGCTTGAATCCAGTCGCTTCGACATGCTCGTTGCAGACATCGGTCTGCCGGCTCATGATGGCTTCGCGCTCATCGCTGCCATTCGCGCTCATGCCCAGCCCCACGTGCGCGAAATTGGGGCAATTGCCGTCACTTCTTATGCGGGCGACGACTACAAAACCCACGCGCTCGCAGCGGGATTCGACGACTACATCGCCAAACCAATACCGCCCCGGCAATTGGCTCAACTCGTCTCCGATCGGCTTGGCGGCCGCGTCGCGTGACGTGCCAGGATGGCTTCGTAATCCTTAAAAGAAACGGGTCCTTTGGGAGCGAAGCCCCTATGTCATGGTTCCGAGTCGTCCTTGCCCTCATTCTGACTGCAATCCTTTCCGCAACCACGGAGGCACAAACCTCCAGCCGTTTCAATGCGAAGTGGATGGATCCGACGTGCAAGCCATGTGAAGACTTCTATCGATTCGTGACCGGGACCTGGCTCAAGGAGACTCCGATTCCGCCCGCGTATTCCCGTTGGGGAACGTTCCAGATTCGAACGGAAGACAATCTGATGCTTTTGCGCGAAATCCTGGAGAATGCGGCGAAAAACGATGCCGCTCCGGGGAAGAACGAGCAAATGATCGGCTCATTCTATGCTTCGTGCGTTGACGAACCACGAATCGAAACTCTCGGTTCACGGCCGATTGCCGGCGATCTGGCGCGGATCGACAGGATCGACGATCCGAAAAGCTTTGAGGATGAGATTGCCAGGCTTCATGGCCTTGGCGTTCCAGCTGTGTTCTATTTCTTTGCCAACCACGATCTCAAGAACAGCTCTCAGAATATCGCGTGGGTATACCAGGGAGGATTGAGTCTGCCCAATCGCGACTATTATGCGAAGACCGATGATAAATCGAAGCAGCTACGCGCCGATTTCGTGAAGCACGTGGCTCGAATGTTCGAGCTGCTCGGTGATGCGCCCGAGAAAGCTTCGAAGGGCGCCGACGCCATCCTCAACCTGGAATCGCAGCTTGCAGAAGTTTCCATGGCGCCGGCGGAATTGCGGGATCCTGCCGCGCTGGACAACAAGCGGTCGATGGCACAGCTCGCCACGCTCACGCCCGAATTTTCATGGACGAACTATGTGTCTGAGCGAGGCGTCCGAAAGCTATCTGAAATCAATGTGGCGCAACCGAAGTTTTTCGAAGGCGTTAACCGGCTGTTGAAGAGTGTGCCACTCGCGGATTGGAAGACATACCTTCGCTGGCAGGTTATTCGCAACGCCGCACCTCGCTTGTCCACAAAGTTTGTAAATGAGGATTTCGACTTCTACGGCCGGACGCTCACCGGCACTAAAGAGTTGCTGCCCCGGTGGCGGCGCTGCGTCGCGGCCACGGATCGGTTGCTCGGCGAAGCGTTGGGACAGGCCTACGTGGCGAAACAATTTCCGCCCGAGGCCAGGGCACGCGTGGATGCCATGATCGATAACCTCGTCCGCGCTTTCCGGGAACGGATTCAATCGCTCGACTGGATGAGCGATACCACGAAGCGTCAGGCGCTCCTGAAGCTGGAGGCGTTCACGAGAAAGATCGGTTATCCAGCCAGGTGGAAGGACTACTCCTCGCTGCGGCTCGCCCGTGACAGGTACTTCACCAACTATCGCCAGGGCGATGCGCTCGAAATCAAGCGCGACGTTGCCAAGATTGGCAAACCGGTCGACAAAACCGAATGGACGATGACGCCGCCCACCGTCAACGCTTACTACAATCCGGCCAACAACGAAATCGTCTTTCCTGCCGGGATTCTGCAGCCCCCGTTCTTTGATTCGCAGGCTGATGATGCTCTCAACTACGGCGCGATTGGCGCCGTTATCGGACATGAAGTAACGCATGGTTTTGATGATCAGGGAAGCCAGTACGATCCGGAGGGAAACCTGCGCACCTGGTGGCTCCCGGAAGACAGAAACAAGTTCATGACGCGGTCGGACTGTGTGAGCGAGCAGTTCGGAAGTTACCAGACTTCCGACGGCTTGAATCTGAACGGTAAGCTGGTTCTCGGCGAGTCCATTGCGGACCTCGGTGGTCTAACGATCGCGTATCAGGCGTTCCTGAAGTCCATGGAAGGAAAGCCGCGTCCGGCCAATATCGACGGTTTCACGCCCGACCAGCGCTTCTTCATTGGTTGGGCTACTGTCTGGGCGAACAATCAGCGCGTCGAATCGGAACGGCAGCAGACCCTGAGCGACGGGCATCCGTTGTCGCGGTATCGTGTGAACGGCCCGCTTTCAAACCTGGCTGCATTCGCAGCCGCTTTCGGATGCAAAGCCGGTGAGCCTATGGTCCGCCCTCCGGAGCGGCGCTGCCAGGTGTGGTAATTCGGGGACAGACACCGAAGAGATCTGACCAATGCTCAATTCCCAATTCTCAGCCGATCAATTTGGGGGACAGACTCCGAATTAATCGGCTGAGAATTGGGAATTGAGCATTGGTCAGATCTCTTCGGTGTCTGTCCCCGAATTACCGAGGTTTCAGAGCTTCCGCTTCGGCGGCCGTCCTGTAATCGCGGGCATTCTGCAAGGTCTCTTCCAGGCGCCGTCTCTTCTTCGTGAGGGCTTGCACCTTGCGTGAGAGTCCTCGTGACTCCGCCTTCCTGATGTCGGCACCGATCAAGGCGACCTGGCCTTCATAGATCCGGATGGCGCGAGTGTAATCGGAGATGGCATCGGTGAGCTGGCGGCGTTCGAGTCGGATGGTGCCGCGAGAGAAGTACGCGTCACCATAAAGAGAGTTGATCCTCAGAACCTTCTCAAATTGTGCCAGTGCCGCGTCGGGGTTGCCCAGCCGGTAAAGGACGGCGCCCAGCGCATAGTTGGTCTCGGCAAAGTTCGGCATGTACTTCAGCCCTTCCTCGTACTGCGCCCGGGCCCGCGCGAACTCGCCCCGGTTGAACCAGATGTTGCCGAGGTAGTAGTACGCCTTGTAACTTCCGGGATTCAGGCTGATGGTTTGCGCGAGATATTTTTGAGCTTCATCGGTCTGATCTCCCTCGGCCAGAATGATCCCGATGCCGAGAGAGGCATCGTCGTATTTCGAATTGAAGGCGAGCGCCGCTTTGTACTGCTCGACGGCTTTCTCCGTCTCTCCCATGCGGGCATAGAAACTTCCCAAAGCAGTACGGCCCGCCAGAAAACCGGGCGCAATACCAACGGCTTTAACAAGGTAAGGCTCAACGTCTGTGTCCTCATCAATAGCGGCTATTGAATCCGCTATTCCGATGTATGACCGAAAATGCCTCGGGCTCAGCTTGAGCGCTCGTTCGTACTCTTCCCTGGCCTCGGCGTACTCGCCTTGCGCCATTCGGTAGTTCCCAAGCTCATGTCGAATCAGCGCGAGGTCCGGCGGGATCTCCGCAGCGCGCTGAATCTCACCGCGGCTCGTCGGACCAAGCTTCCATAAGACGTACCAGTTCAACGGATCGTTGGAATCGAGTCCAATGGCGCGATTCGCGGCATCCATGGCCTTGTCGTGCATTCCCGGCGTAAGCTCCGGGAATGAGCTCAGTGCCTGAAGCCGTTGGTTAAAGGATTCGAACGAATCACATCCCGTCTGTTTCACCGGAAAGTTTCCGTCGTAATTCTCCCAGTTCGATTTTTGTTCGAGAGCAAGGAACAGGCGTGACTCGAGATAGTGTAGCGAGTACTCGCATCGACTCGGATTGATTTCGGCTGCCCGCCGGAACAAGTCGGCGGCCCGCGCGTATCCCTCCGGCGTGGCCTCGCGAAAAGCGGCCAGTCCGTCGCGGTAGAGGCGATCATCTTCCGGAATCACGGCGGCCGCAGTCCGTGCAGGCGCCTGAATCTTCCGGCCGCAGCCTGCAGCCAGAACCGGCGCAACGATCGCAATCAGGAAGAGTCGTTTCATCCCATCGTTCGATAATACAGGATCAGGTCCGTGTGTGGAGGAGTTTGACCGAGTTGGCGGAGCAACGTCACCACCTGGCCGCGGTGGTACATCGAATGAAACATCAGATGCTGAATCTGTTGATATAGCAGTTGCGCCCACGGATTGCCGCTGAGGTCCTTATAGGGAAGGGGAGCGTTGAGCTGGTCGCTCGTTAACGGCCGGATGTAGTCGCGCAATTCCAGGTAAAGCCCGGCCCACCGGTCTCTCAATTCTGCCAGCGTGGGCACTTGTTCGGCCGTGATCAGGCCGCCCGGGTTCGACCCTTTCCAACGTGCAAGCCACACCAACTGCGCGCCGTAAAGATGGACGAGCGTTCCATGCACGCTTTGAAAACTCGTCCCCAGATCCTTTCGAAAGTTTGCGGGATCGAGTTTTGCGGCCGCGTCGAGAAGTTGGTTTGTGGCCCATTCGTCATATTCGACCGTGTGGATGAGATCGGAGCCCTGCATTCTGTGGTACCTCCAAAACAAGATCTTTCGCGTTTTAGTGGGATGGACAGTTTACCACGCGTTGACGGCCTCTCGCGGCGACGGCAGAAATGGTTTAAACGACTCGGTTCCCTGGCGCTTTTGGGAGCATGGAATCGTGCTATATTTTTGACGTTTCAGTCCGATTCCCATTTACGGAGGGTAAATGAAAGTTAGAGTTCTTGGTTTGATTTGCCTCATTGCTTTGACGATCCTGGCATCTGCCCTCGCTCAGGGTGATCCACTCAGTGGAAACTGGACCGGTGACTGGGGTCCGAGCCCAAGCGACCGAAACCCCGTCACACTTCAACTGAAGTGGGACGGCAAGGCGCTGGCGGGAACTGTAAATCCTGGACCGAACGCTGTAACGCTGCAAAAATCGACGTTCGATGAGAAGACCGGTGCGGTTCACATGGAAGCCGATGTGAGACGCGGTGGTTCGACTATCCACTACGTTATTGACGGTAAATTGAATAGCGGCACCATGATCGGTAGCTGGAATCACGACGGTCGCAAAGGCGACTTCAAGATCACGAAGGGAAAGTAAATCGAAGGGGTAAGGGGGCAGAGGGGGCCCTCCTATCGCATAAAATTTACTAATGTCCAATCACTAATGACTAATGAAATTAGTCATTGGACATTAGTGATCAGTGATTTTCAAACCCACCAACCACTCCACGAGCTTCTCCGTCACTTCCTCCGGCCTTTCCATCGTCGACATGTGGCCACAATTTTCAATAACAGCCAGCCTGCCGGAGGGAATCGCGGCTGCCATGTATTCATGCTGAGCCAGTGGACTCCACGCGTCTTGTCTTCCGCAAAGAACCATCGTCGGACAGCGAATCTGCGCCAGGACCGGCGTCGAGTCAGGGCGTTCAATCAGCGCCTTGATCTGCGCCGCAAAGATCTCGGGCGTCTTGCGGGCGAACATGTCGAGGATCGCATCGATGAGCGGTTTATCCGAAAGGCGAGACGGGTGCACCATCTTCTGCACCCACAGGAGGCCCATGGCGCGCATTCCTTCCAACCTGGCCTTGTCGAGCAGCGCGTATCGCTCGGCTTTCTCCTGTTCCCCGGCTTCACCTGCGTTTCGCGGCGCATATGCCGTATCCATCAAAGCCAGTCCGGCAACCCTGTCGGGCGCCAGGCGCATCACTCGAAAAGCGACGCGCCCTCCCATCGAGTGGCCGGCCAGAGCGAACCGCGCCGGGGCCCGCACGAGCAGGCTTTTGGCCATCCCTTCGAGTGAATCATTCATTCCGTGGTCCGGGATCTCGACAGTGGTCAGAGTTCGAAGGGCACGGTTCTGATGCTCCCAGACGGTCGAGTCGCACATCAAACCCGGCACAAGAATCACGTGTGGCAAGGGCATGCGGATATGGTAGCACCGTCCGGACTGCGCGCGATTTGTGCTAAAGTCTGCGGGGGAAATTCGGGGACAGACGTATAAATCACCTAATTAACGGGTAACGAACCTGGATGCTAATTAGGTGATTTATACGTCTGTCCCCGAATTTCCCCCTGGGAGGTATTCATGTTTAATTTCCGCAGCGATACCGTTGGAAGTCTTTTGCGGCCGAACTATTTGAAACAAGCTCGCGAGCGTCACGATGCCGGCGCACTCAGCGACGCCGAATTCAAGCGCATCGAGGACCGGGCCGTCAATGAGGCGATCGACCTGCAAACACGAGTCGGGTTGGACGTCATCAGCGATGGAGAATTCCGCCGTTATGCCTTCTTCGGACATCTGCCGGATTCAATCGAAGGCTTCGACAAGACCGGCGGCTGGGCGATTCCGTTCCATGATGAGCAGGGAAACAAGATGGTACAGACGCGGCCGGTTGTCGTTTCGAAGCTGCGGCGCAAGCGGCACATGTGTGCGGAGGAATTTGCGTACCTGCGGGCTAGAACCGATCGCCCAACGAAAGTGACCATCCTCAGCGCCCAGCAGGCTGCGGCTTATTACGATTTGGAAAAGTCCAGAGCCGCCTATCCGACGATCGACGCGTATCTAGCCGATCTCGTGGATCTCCTCCGCGGCGAAGTGGAGGAACTGATCAAGCTGGGATGCACTTATATCCAGGTGGACGCTCCCCAGTACGCGGCGCTGCTGGATCCCACAATCCGGGAAGGGTATCGTCAGCGTGGGAATGATCCTGACCGTCTTATCGAACGATGCATTGAGCTCGACAACGCCGTCATCGGGAATCATCCCGGCATCACCTTCGGCATCCACGTTTGCCGAGGTAACAATCAAAGCAAGTACTACGCCAGCGGCGATTATGGTCCGATCGCCGGAGTATTCAGCCGGACTCGATTCCAGGTCTTCCTGCTCGAGTTCGATGATGCGCGCTCCGGTGGTTTCGAGCCCTTGAAGCACGTCCCGAGTGACCGAACCGTCGTGCTCGGCCTGGTGACTACGAAGAAACCCGAGCTCGAAAGCAAAGATCTGCTGAAAGAGCGCATCAAGGAAGCCTCCAACTACGTTCCGCTGGACCGCCTGGCATTGAGCCCCCAGTGCGGATTTGCTTCGACCATGGAGGGGAATCTGCTCACTCTTGCAAATCAGGAAGTGAAGCTGCAGCTTGTCGCGGACACGGCCCGTGAGGTCTGGGGATCGGCCAGCGGCGCCGCAGTATGAGCGACGATCAAATAATCGAGGTTCTTTCGGAGCGCGCTGTGCAGAAACTCGGCCGGCAGAGAGCCGAAAAGCTTCGCCCGGAAATCGAACAACTCGCAGCGGACCTGAAAGAGCTTTACAGTGTACCCGTTGAACTGGACGATGAACCCTGAAGACCTTTCGCTTGTCGAAGCGGCGGCCGCCATACGAGCGGGCGAGCTCTCTCCCGTTCAGTACGTCCTTTCTCTATTCACCCGGATGAGCGAGGTGGAGCTTCGTGTTCAGGCATGGACGACGGTAAATCACGAGGATGTTCTCGCTGAGGCGAAAAAATGCGAGACCGAAGGGCAGAAGAAACAATTTCGCGGGCCGCTCCACGGAATCCCGGTCGGAATCAAGGACATCTTTTACACCAAGGGCCTGCGCACGACGATGGGCTCCACGATCTTCGAGAACTTCGTCCCCGGCTACGATGCGCACGCTGTGAAACGCCTCAAGGAAGCCGGGGCGATCGTTCTGGGCAAATCCGTGACCACCATGTTTGCGAATCTCGATCCCGGCCCGACACGGAATCCATGGAACCTGGCGCACACGCCCGGAGGCTCCAGCAGCGGATCCGCCGCTGCCGTAGCCGCCCGGATGTGCCCGGCCGCCATCGGCAGTCAGACCGTCGGATCGGTCGGCCGGCCCGGCGCATTCAACGGAATCGTATCGATGGTCCCTACACAGGAGAGGATCAGCCGCCAGGGTGTCTTTCCGCTTGCGTGGTCTCTGGACCACGTGGGCATGTTTGGCCGCAGTGTTGCCGATGTGGAATTGATGCTGGATTCGATGACGGAATCGCCGGTGCGCAAGCTTCCGGAACGCCGACTCTTTCGTATCGGCGTCGTGAGGGATTTTTTCTACGAGAACGCCACTCCCGAGGCGCGGTCCCTGAACGACACATTGGCCGGGAGGCTGGCCGAATCCGGTTTTCAAGTCGAAGAGGCCCGGCTGCCCGCCATCTTTGATCTCGCCCAATCGACGCTTCGAACGATACTGCGAGCCGAAGTCGCATCGGTTCATGAGCGGTTGTTTGCGGCGCAGTCCGAGTCCTATGGCGAAAAGATTCGAGCTGTGATCGAGACCGGCATGCTGCTGGAAGCATCCGATTACATCCGGGCGCGCCGCGTCCGCCGGCACTATCAGCGCGACATGGCCAGGCTGTTCGATAAATTCGATGTTTTGTTGACGCCCGCCGCGCGCGGCACGGCGCCCGAAGGCATCGATACGACGGGTGACCCCGTGATGAACGGACCCTGGACACTGGCCAATTTCCCCACCATGACCGTCCCGCATGCACTTGGCAGCAACGGTCTCCCGATCGGAGCGCAACTTTCCGCACCGCCGTTACAGGAAGGATTGCTACTCGAAATTGCAAAAGCGGTCGAGTCCGTGGCGGGGTTTACGGACAGACCGGATCTGTAACCAGACCTTAGTGCCCTTTGTGTCTTTGTGGTTAAACACAAAGACACAAAGGGCACTAAGGTATCGCACACTAATGCGGGCGGGAGGCTGAGCATGTCATCTCGAAGTCTCGCGATCACGTTTTCGAAGGATGCTACGTCCCGGGCCAGCGGTCGCAGGATTATCGGATACATGGCGCGGCGAAACTACTGAAAGCCGGAACCGACATCGTCTTCCAGATGCACTACACGCCGAACGGCACCGATATAACGGACCGGCCGCGAATAGGATTTACGTTTGCGAAAGAGTCGCCGCAGCGCGTCTACGTTTCCCTGGGCATGTCGGCGCCGAGCGATGCGAAAAATTTTGCGATTCCGCCTAACACTCCGAACTGGGAAAGCCCCGCGGCGGAGGCTACTTTTGTTGAAGACGCGGAACTCGTGTTCATGTTTCCGCACATGCATGTTCGGGGCAAGGAAATGACCTATCGCCTGGTATATCCGGATGGCAAGACCGAGCCGGTTCTGAGCGTACCCCGGTACGATTTCAATTGGCAGCTTGGCTACGATCTGGCCAGGCCGATCCGGGTTCCCAAGGGAACGCGACTGGTGGTCACGGCGCACTTCGACAATTCCCGCAACAACAAGTTCAATCCGGATCCCGACAGGACCGTCTATTACGGCGACATGACGTGGGAAGAAATGATGTTTCCTTTTTTCAGCGTCGTTGTGGACAAGGATATCGATCCGAAGAAAATCATCCGGATCGTGCGCGGCCGGCAAGGCGACGGCGCGTAGGAAAAGGTCGCTTATGAAGAATATCCTGCTGATCGGTTTTGTGATTGCGGCCGTCCTGCCGCTGAACGCCGCCGCCCAGGACGCTCCCGCCGTCATTGACGCGTCGGCGAAGGCGATGGGCAGCACCGCACTGCAATCGATTCAATTCTCCGGAACCGGCACGAACAACTCCGTCGGCCAGGCTGCCACGTCCGGCGGGCCGTGGCCGCGGTTCAAGGTAACGAAGTATGCGGCCCTGGTGAACTACGCGGTTCCCGCAATGCGTCAGGAGATCATTCGCATCGATAACGAGTATCCGCCGCGCGGCGGCGGCGCCGGGCCGTTTAACCGGAGCACAGGACAGGGCGGCATCCGGCCGATCCCGGGCGACATCATTCAGAATCAGAACACCGATGGCCGGACCGAAGTCGGGTCGTTCAACATCTGGCTGACGCCGCATGGGTTCCTGAAAGGCGCGGCAGCGAATGGCGGGACTGCCACGGTCTCGGCAGCGCGCGGAAAGAAGATCGTATCCTTCACCGCGTTCGGCAAGTACACCGTGACGGGCAGGATCAACGAGCAGAATCTCGTCGAACACGTTGAAACCAGGATCGACGTCGGCTTCACCGGCGACACGCTCATCGAAGGGATCTATTCCGACTACAAGGACTTCGGCGGCGTGAAGTTTCCGATGCGCATCATGCAGCGCCAGGGCGGTTATCCCGTGCTCGAGATCATCGTCGCCGATGTGCAGCCGAATAGTCCTGCCGCGCTGGAAGTCCGGGGTAATCCGCAGCGCGGCGGAGGGCCGGCAGGCGCGCCTGCAGCGTCGCCCGCCGGGGTCCGTATCCAGACGGAGAAATCGGTGACGGCATCTGGTTTCTGAATTTCGGCGCGCCGCAAAGCCTTCTCGTCGAATTCGACGATCACGTGGTGATCATCGAGGGACCGACAGGCGACGAGCGGTCGATGGCCACGATCGCCGAAGCAAAGCGGATGTTTCCGAACAAACCGGTCAAATACCTCGTCAACACGCACCATCATTCGGATCATTCGGGCGGCATTCGCGCGTACGTGGCGGAAGGCATTCCGATCATCACGCACGAGTCCCACAAGCGGTACTACGAACAGGAGATCTTCAGGAACCCGCATACGCTCAATCCCGACCGGCTGGCACGAATGCCTCGAGCGCCAATTATCGAAACGGTCAAGGACAAGCGCGTACTGACGGATGGCAACATGACGCTTGAACTGTACCTGATGCGCGGGAATCTCCACGCCGAAGGGCTGTTGATGGCGTACATTCCGAACCAGAAGCTGCTCATTCAGGCCGACGCGTTTGCGCCGCGTCCCGGTGTACCGGCGCTGCCGTCCCCCAGTCCGTACACGACCAACCTGGTGGAAAACGTCGACCGGCTCAAGCTGAAGGTGGAGCGCGTCGCGCATGTCCACGGTGGCGTGGATTCGTGGGACGCGGTTCTGAAGGCGGCCGGCCGATCGACAACGGACTGACCGCATTGTAGCGGCGGTCTATGACCGCCGAAAACCGGGGCTCATAGAGCGCCGCTACAGTTAGAGACTCTTCTTCATTGCGGCGTAGCTGTTGGTCTCATCCACACGCGTCTCCACGGGGAGATTCATCTGGACCCAGCCCTGAGCAATGACTCGCCCCATCGGATCCTTCGCGCCTCCAAATCCGCCCTGCATGTTCGAAATATCCTGGAAGCCCGACTGCGTCAATAGATCGGCTGCGTATTGCGATCGGCCGCCCGCCTGACATCCGACGATGATCTTCTTATCCTTGGGAAATTTCGCCTCGACAACACGAACAAAATCCGGATTGGGCGTCATTTGTCCTCGTGTCGGGTCCGGAAGCACTACCGGGATGTTCACGCCCCTGGCGGGATGCCCATTTTGAAACTCGGGCTCAGTACGCACGTCGATGTAAACGGCAGCGCTGTCCTCATCCAGAATCTCGTTGGCCTGCTGCGGATTGATCTGTTTCACGCTCATAATGTCTCCATTGTAATCCGCGACTGTTGATTCCCCTGCTCAAATTCCAGTTCGGATGACACCGGAGAATTGAGGAAGTGCGGGAGCCAGAGCGCTTCCCGCAGATGCTGACCGGCAAGTGGCGTTTCGCCCTTTGTCGATTTGCGGACATTGAGTCGATTTTAAGTGCGGCCAAACTCCAAGGAACAACTTGTGGGTAATTGCAAGAATCGCCGGACGTGATCATCCCAAAATCGCCACAGCTCATCGAATCGCCTCATTGGTATTTTCGATGAGCCACGGCCAGTTCTGGACCTTTCACTGCCGTGGGTTTTGCAACACCCTCTGAAAAGGAGGGGAATACTACTTCAGCACCCTTTAATCAATTCTCCGGTTTCATCCGAAAAGGCCGCTTATCGCCTTTTCCCTTGACACCCCTCGTTCTCCCCTATATTTCTTCTCGATCGCCGGAGGATTCAATGTCAATACGGGAACGATCAATCGCACTGATAACAACAGCCTTGTTATTCACAGCCTGTTCTGCAGCGCCCACTCCACGGCAGCTCGCGAGGGACGCTGTGGCGGCTATGGGAGGGGCGGAAAAGCTTCAGTCTATTCAAACGGTTTCGATGAAGGGGGGTACTGGAACGCGCATGCGGCTGGGGCAGACTCAGAAAGTGAGTGACGCCGAGGTTCCAGGACAGTTGAAAGATGTCGTCGAGATTGCGGACCTCGCCAATGGCCGCGCCTCGCTCGATTACACACTCCAGATCGGCACCGGCGGCTTCATGCAGCATCGCCATGAGGTGTTGACCAGGCGCGGAGACAAGCCGGTCGGGGTCGACTATGTCGGCGCGCGTCCGGTTATCGCAACTTCGCCCGGCGGTCTTTTCAGCTGGGGCACGCAGAATTCGCCCGAGTTTCTGCTCCGGCGGAACGTGATCAGTATCGCTCTGGCTGCAGCCGACTCAGCCACAGAGGCGCAACCTGCCGCGGACGCGACCTTCAACGGAAAGATGGTGAAGTCCGCCACGGCCAGGACGAAGTCCGGAGAAGACATCACGCTCTACTTCGATCCGCAGTCGAAACTGATTGCGGGATTCCAGATCCTGGACACGGAGACGATGCTGGGTGACGTGCAGGCACAATACAGCCTCGACGATTACAAGACCGGCGAAGGAATAACACTTCCGCACAAGATCACGATCACCAAGGGCGGCAAGGACTATTCTTCAGTCCAGTACACGTCGATTGCGATCAACGACCCCGAGGCACAGAAGGTGTTCGATATTCCTGAAGCCGCCTCCGCCGAAGCGGATCAGGCGATTGCCGCGGGCGAATACAGTCCTGTGAAATTGAACAAGGTCGGCAACGGCGTGTGGCATGCGTTTGCCTATTCGCATCACAGCATGATCGTGGAATTTCCGACCTACCTCGCCGTGGTGGAAGCGCCTTACACGGAAGCACAAATCAATACACTCGCGCGGCTACTCGAGCAGCAGTTCCCGGGCAAGCCGGTGAAATACGCCGCTGTTACGCACCATCACTACGATCACACCGGCGGTGTTCGCGCCATTGCTGCGCTGGGGGCCACAGTGCTGGTTGAGAAAGGTCACGAGCCGGTGCTTCGTGAGATTCTCGAATCGCGTCACACCCATCCTCAGGACGAGCTCGACAAGCGGCGCAATTCCCAGCCGGCCCAGACCACGGGTTCGATCGAGATTTTCGACGGCAAGAAGGTGATCAGTGACGGCGGGCAAAGCCTGGAACTTTACGCGATCCGTGGTAATCCGCATGTCGATCCGAAAGTCATTGCTTACGTTCCGAGCGTGCGGGCAGTCTTCGCGAGCGATATCTGGTCGCCTGCACCCAACGTCGCGCCAGGCACTGCCGGCGCCGACGCCAGGCACTTGCTCGACTCCATTCGCCAGTTGAACCTCAAGGTTGACACGATGGTAGGCGGACATGGCGGAGTGGGTCCGTTTTCGGACCTCGTGAAAGCGGCAACGGGGACCGCGAAACCGTCTTCGGATTAGGCTGCGGAAAGCGGGATTTGGGACAATAATTGGGGAGGGCGAATACCCCAGGGAGAAACTGCGATGAGCGTATTTAACCTGAAAGTCAACGGCCGGGCTCAAACCGTCGACGCCGACCCGGCAACACCTCTGCTGTACGTGCTGAGCGACGATCTCGGGCTGCGCGGGCCGAAGTTCGGTTGCGGTCTCGGTCAGTGCGGATCCTGCGCAGTGATCATCAAGGGCGAGGCAATTCGCTCCTGTGTCACGCCGGTCAGCGCTGTCGGGGGATCGGAGATCACAACCCTCGAAGGTCTGGGAACCGTCGAGAAGCCGCACGCAATCCAGAAAGCGTTTATCGATGAGCAGGCGATGCAGTGTGGATTCTGCGTCAATGGCGTTGTCATGACGGCCAAGGCGTTTCTGGATCGCAAACCAAAAGCCACGGAGACCGAAATCCAGCAGGCCATGTCCGGCGTCCTCTGCCGCTGCAATACACACGTGCGCATGATGCGCGCGATCAAGCGGTATGCCCAGGAGGTGAAATCATGAGATCTCTCTCTCGCAGAAAATTCTTGAAAGGCTCGGGAGCATTGATCGTTGGCTTTAGTGCGGCCGGCCTGACTGCGCGATTTGCAACGAGCCCGGGCTCGGTTGCGGCTCAGGGCATTAATGGCCCGGGCAGCAATCAGCTCGATTCCTGGATCGCCATCGGCGCTGACGGCCACGTGACTGTCTACACGGGTAAGTGCGAGCTCGGTCACGGGCTCTACACGTCACAGATGCAGTTGATCGCCGAAGAGCTCAGCGTGCCGTTCGAACACGTTAAACTCATACAGTGCGATACGGCCTTCACTCCGGATCAGGGAACCACGTCCGGCGCTCAGTCGCATCCAACGAATTTCAACCAGGGCAACCTTGCGCTGGCGGGCGCGACTGCCCGCGAAGCGCTCCTCGAACGGGCTTCGACACGTCTCGGCATTTCCGTCGATCAGCTGGCCGTCAAGGAGGGCGTGATCAGCGCAAAGGCAGATCCAACAAAGAAGGTGAGCTACGGAGAACTGATCGGAGGACGAACATTCAGCATTGCGCTCAATCCCAATGCAAAGCGAAAGCCATCCAGTGAGTGGACGATTCTGGGAAAACCGATCCCTCGTGTGGAAATTCCGGCCATTGCTACGGGACAGTTCGAGTACGTTCACAACGTACGAGTGCCGGGTATGTTGCACGGCCGCGTCGTGCGGCCGCCGGCGGTGGGCGCCACGGTAGTCAGTGTCGATGAGAGCTCGGCTCAAAGCATGCCGGGCGTCGTGAAGGTTGTCGTGAAGAAGAATTTTGTAGGCGTGGTGGCCGAGAAGCCGTGGCAGGCGATTCAGGCAGCCAACAAGCTGAAGGTCGTGTGGACACCGGGATCCGGGCTGCCAAACCAGCGAACCTTCCACGAGTACCTGCGAAATCAAAAGCCCACGCGAGACACATTCAGTGTGAACTCGAAAGACGTGGACGAGAAACTTGCGAGCGCGGCAAAGATTGTAAAAGGGACGTATCACTATCCGTATCAAATGCACGCTTCGTTCGGCAGCGCCTGTGCTGTTGCCGATGTCCAGGCCGAGAAAGCGACTATTTACTCGGCGACCCAGGCAGTTCACCCGCTGAAAAGCACGGCCGCCATGGTACTTGGGCTGAAGCCGGAGAATGTGCGTGTCATCTTCAAGATGGGATCCGGCTGTTACGGCGTCAATGGAGCAGACACCGTTTCCTATGATGCCGCCTTGATGTCGCAGGCCGTCGGGAAACCCGTGCGGGTCCAGCTTGCGCGGAAGGACGAGATGGCGTGGGAGAACTACGGTGTTGCATTCGTGATCGATCAGCGCGCGGGATTGAATGCGGACGGAACGATTGTGGCGTGGGATTATGAGGCCTGGACACCAACGCTGGGAGGCCGGCCGGGCGGAAATGCCCCCGGAAACGTCGTGACCGGTTTCCTGGCCGGCTTTGAGCCACAACCATTCGCCGCAAGGACGCCCGCGCCGGACCCGACAAACTTTGGCAATGGCAACAACGCGGTCCCTTCATATGTGACGGGCTGCGTCAATGGCCGGTGCGGCGGAACGGGCAAGATCGCCAGTCAGCGCGTCATGACGCACGACGTGAAATCGCCTTTCTTTACCGGACCCCTGCGGTCGCCGGCACGATTGCAAAATACCTTCGCCCATGAGTCGTTTATGGATGAGATCGCGGCGTCGCTGAAAGCGGACCCGGTCGATTACCGGCTGCGTCACATAAGCGATCCACGATTGATCGAAGTCGTGAAGTCAGCGGCGAAGGCGGCAAACTGGGATACGCGTCCATCGCCTCGAACCGGGACTCGCCGGACCGGTGTCGCCGTGGGCCGTGGTATGTCCTGTGTTCTGTACGAGGGTGATAACGGATATTGTGCGATGGTGGCCGAAGTCGAGGTTGATCAGAGCACCGGCAAGGTCGGCGTGAAGCGATTGGTAGTGGCTAATGACTGCGGCCCAATCTCAAATCCCGACGGCTTGAGAAATCAACTCGAAGGTGGCGCGCTGCACGGTGTGAGCCGGACGCTGCTGGAAGAAGTGACGTGGGACGATCAGAAGGTAACGTCGATCGACTGGCGGACGTATCATGCGCTTTATCTGGGCCCCGACGTTCCAAGGGTGGAGACCGTACTGATCAATCAGCCCGCTGGAAAAGCGATGGGTTCGGGAGAGACAGCGGTCACCGTTGTCGCCGCCGCTATCGGCAATGCGATCTTCGATGCCACGGGGGCCCGGCTTCACCAGGTACCCTTCACGCCGGAGCGCGTGAAAGCCGCGCTCGACGCGAGAGTTTGATAAAAAAAGTCCGGATGAAGCCTTTGTGCCCTTTGTGCCTTTGTGTTTTAAACACAAAGACACAAAGGGCACAAAGGCTTCATCCGGACTTTTCTTCTTACTTCTTGCTCTTCCCGTTGCCGTTCTTTGGCGGCACATTACTGTCAACCCAGTTCAGGATGACGTCAGCCACTTCCTGGTTGTTCGTACCCAACATCATCATGTGGGTTGTGCCGTTGAAGATCGGGTTCCCGAGTTCATCCAGCTTGAGGTAATCGGCCTTCGCGGTCCCCTGGCCTGCAGCGCGCCGCGTATTGATGGCGTCAACGGTGGCCTGGCACACTTCGCTCGTGGCGGTGTAGTCTCCCTTGAGGGCCAGGTAGGGGATGTTGTCGAAGTCTTCTGCTTTAAGTCCGCTGTTCGGAAGAGAGCAGCCTCCCTCGATCGTGATCAAGCCCTTCAGCATATCCAGATGCCCCCTCTCCTTCAGAATGCGAGCCATATGATGCCCCATGATTCCTGATTGAGAGTGGGTCGCCACGATTGCGCCACCGAGCTTTTCGACAAGCAGCGCCAGGTCCAGCGGAGTCCAGGTATTGGCGGGGGAGATCGCAATCGGTTCACAGACAGAACACGTGGAGCCGGGCAGCGTCACTTCCGCGTTGGGAACCAGTTGCTTGTAGTAATCGAGAGCATAGTAATTGTTGGGTCCCGCCGGCGCCTGCGCGATGGCTCCCGCGCGCGCGGCGATGTTTGGGTCTACGGCCGCGATCGGGTACGCGGGGAAGTAGTTGTCCTTATGGCTCGCGTCATCGGTCGCGGGATCCTCGGGATCTCCGTGCCGGATGAGAGTGCCGTTCAGGATGTTCGAACCCGCCGGCGTCAGGTGGCCAAACCAGGCCGTCCATGCGCCATTGTCGGTAATCCTGCCGAACGACGGCATCAAGGCCAGGCCATTCTCGTTGTCGCCGTTCTTGAGCAGCGCCGCCGCTTCATGGATGACAGACTCGTCGAATCCAGAGCGTCCGCGTCCTGCCTGATCGACCAGGTAGGTCGAAATCCCTTTGCGCACGAAATACGGGTACCAGCCTTCCCGCCCATCAGGCGTCGACTCCAGGCACGCTGCCGTATGAGAGGACCCATGAACCATGATGACCGGCGGCATGTTCCGCTTCTTGTTTGCCGGTATCTGGAACTGAACATACATCTGGCCGATCGTGATTTGGTTGGGAACGGCCACCGGGTTCGGGTTCGCCGGCGTCGGTACCGGTACCGTGGCGTAGTTTGTGACTTTCGGCACGCCACCGATGAAGAAGCTGCCCTGGTCCTCGATCACCAGCGGTTTCGTCAGGAACTTTTTCGTCTTCTTCTCCTGCGCGTTGATGCTTCCTGCTATCGCCAGAAGCAGGACCGAAGCAAGCAGACCGGTAACGATTTTCCGCATAAATCCTCCATGGTCAGTGTTAGTCACCACAAAGACACAAAGGCACAGAGAAAATCCGGATGAAGCCTGAAAATTGATTAGTGATTAATGGTTAACGCACTAATCATTAATCACTAATCAATTTTCAGGCTTCATCCGGATTTTTCTTGTATCTACTCGACTGAGAACACCATCAGCGTTCCACCGAGGTTCGTGAAGTCCCCCAGATTGCGGGTAAGGCCGACGGCACCCAGTCCCTCCGTTCCCTGAGTCAGCCCTTCGGCAAGCCCGATGGCAGCCCAGCCTCCCACGCCAGTGAGCACAGCGATGTACTGCTTGTTGTTGTGCATGTAGGTGATGGGGTTGGCGATGATGCCTGAGGGCGTCTTGAACTGGTAGAGAACTTTCCCTGTTGCCTTATCGACTGCCTTGAACCAACCGTCGAGCGTTCCGTAGAAAACGAGACCGCCGTCGGTGGACAGCGTTCCGCTGTAAACCTGGAACGGTTCGTTGATCGACCACTTGGTCTGTCCGGTTACCGAGTCGAACGCGATCATCCTTCCGCGAACTTCGCCCTCCGCCGGGAACATGGACACGGTTGCTCCAACGTATGGGAAGCCGCCTTTGTACTTCACGGTGAACGGCTGGTAGTCCATACAAATATGGTTGGTGCCGGCATAGAAAAGCTTGGTTCTGTCGTCGTACGAAACCGGCTGCATGTTCTTGGCGCCCTGAGCGGCTGGGCAAATGTTCTTGGTGTTGGTGTCGGCCTTGGTCATCTTGGCAGCGACGACATTGGGCCGGCCAGTTGCCAGGTCGACTCGATCGGCCCAGTTCACTGTCGGGTCGAATTTATTCGCGGCCAGAGGCTTGCCGCTGCGCCGGTCGAGCAGGTAAGCAAAGCCATTTCGATCGAAATGCGTGAGCGTCGGGACGTTGTTGCCACCGACCGCACTTGTTGTGAGCACGCTCTCATTGATGCCGTCGTAATCCCAGCCGTCATGAGGAGTCATCTGGTAAGCCCACGAGGCCATGCCGGTGTCCGGATTGCGTCCGAAGAGGGTCATGGACCATTTGTTGTCACCCGGCCGCTGCGTGGGATTCCACGTTCCCGGATTTCCCGACCCGTAGTAGAACAAGTTGAGCTGTGGATCGTACGTGTACCAGCCCCACGTCGTGCCGCCGCCGAGTTTCCACTCTTCATTTCCCCATGTCTTTATGCTGGAGTTTGCGCCCACGGGCTTCTGCGTGGCGCCGTCGATTGTCTTTGCCGGATCAAACAGGATTTCGGCGTCCGTACCGACACTGTAGGCACGCCATACCTGCTGGCCCGTGTTGAGGTTGTACGCGGTAACGTGGCCGCGAACGCCGAATTCGCCTCCGGAGATGCCCACGAGGACTTTATCTTTTATGACGAGCGGAGCTCCCGTCATTGTCTGACCCAGTTTCGGGTCACCGTTCTGGGCCATCCAGAGGACCTTTCCGGTCTTCGCGTCGAGCGCGTACAGCTTGGCGTCCAGCGATGTCATCAGAATCTTTCCGTTCGCATAAGCCACACCGCGGTTCACCAGATCGCAGCAGGCCACGGACGGCGCGAGCTTGTCCTGCTGTGGACTGAACTTCCACACCATCTTTCCAATGTTGTCGAGATCGACAGCATAGACGTAGTTGGGGAAGGCGCTCTGGAAGTACATCATCTTGCCCACGACGAGCGGTTGACCTTCGTGGCCCCGAAGGGCGCCCGTGGACATGGTCCACGCTACCTTCAATCTCGCAGCGTTCTGGGCGGTGATCTGGTTCAGTTTGCTATGCCGCGTCCCGGAGTAATTCCCAAGTGGTATGACCCACTGATTCGAATCCTGCGACATCTTGTCCAGGTCCTCGTTTCCCTGGGCTAATGCGAAATTCGGAACAAGAGCAACGCAGGTGCTGATTGCAACTGCCAGGCAACAAAGCCTCTTCATCAAAGTCATGACCAACCTCCAAATGATCGATACGGATCGATCAATTTTTGCTGGAATCGAACTCGGACCGGGGCCTGCCGACAGGTATCAAATCGAGGCTCCGTCCTTTCACATACTTGTAAATTTGCTGAACTTCTTCTTCGGTGAAGAAGCCGGCCCACATCGGCATTCCCTTGTCCTCTCGCCCTGCCATGACTACGGGCAGGAATTCCTGCGGAGTCGTTGCCGCAGCGAAGCGGCGAAGATCGGGTGCCAGCTCACTCTCTGTGACGTCAGTACCGTGGCAGCGGTAGCAATACGAGTTGTAGACTTGATAGCCACGAAAAACATCCTTCGTTACCATCTGATCGTTGCCCTCGACGAAGATAGGAAAGTTCAACGTGACTTTCTTGTCGTTAACGGTATACGTGTACTCCTTCGGTTGAATTTGGCGGGTTCCGCCCGGCGTCGCATCTTTCAATGAGAGAATCCACCGGACGATTTCTGTAAGCTGCGCATCGTTCAGATCGGGATGTGCCGGCATGCGCAGATCGCCCCAGTTTCCTGATCCGCCTTGTCGAATGCTCCTGGCCAACTGTTCTGCGGCATTCGCTTGCGTGGCGTATTTCTTTGCGATGTCGATATAGGAAGGTCCGACGACTTTGTGGTCGATGCTGTGACAGGAGTGGCAGTCGCCGTCGTTCACGAGCTTGTCGCCGCCTTCCTGTTGTGCCTGCATCGTGGATATGGCCAGCACAAAGATAATAAGTGTGCCTAAGATTCGGAATACCGTATTCCCCTCGTTGAAAAGGAGGGGTGGACGCGCCATCAATAAAATATTGCGAAGCATCCACTGATAGGCGCGGACGGGGTGGTCAGTTCGGCGAAACATTTCGGTGTGAGCGACCACCCCGTCTGCGCCGCTTCGGAGGCTTCGCAGCACTTTACTGATGGCGCAGCCTCCCCTCCTTTTCAAGGAGGGGAATACGCTTTTACTCATAGGTCCTATTGTGGCGTGTACAACTTCACTCCGTACTGCGTCAAAATGGATGTGAGTTGCGCTTGATTCCGGGCGATCACCTCGTCGAGCCGCTTTTGCAGGAATTCATTGCCGTGGCGGACTCCCATGGACATAGGGAATGCATACTGTTCGGGCGAGCCTAATGTCCGGGCATTCGGAACCACTATGATTTCCAGGTCGGAACGCTGCTTCAAAAAGTTGCCGATCACCGGCTGCCAGGTGATCAGGACGTCGATTTGCCCCTTGTCCAGAGCGTTGAGCATCGCCGTCGGCGACTCGTCGGCATTACCTCCCACGTCGAAGGCCACAGCGCTCAGGAGAAGGCTGCGCATCTTCAAGCCGTTTTCGACCGGGGTGTCGCTTTCAAAACCGACCTTGATCCGCTTCAGAACCTCCGAATCCATACTTTTGATGTCGTAGTTCTTGCTCTTCTTGAAAACAAAAACATAGGACGAGACGTAGTAAGGTTGTGTCGTCAGCTCCTCACGGCTTCCATAAGGAATATTCATCACGACGTCGCACTCGTTGGCGTCGAGCGTACGCGCGAGGAATTCGGGGAAACCGCCCTGGCCGCGCGTACTGGCCCAGGTATATTCCACTTTGTCACCAAGCGCCTTCGCAACGGCTTCTGCAATTTTGTTTTCGAAACCCTGGCCCGCTCGATTCGAATAGGGCAGGTAATCCGGGTCCGCGCAGACACGCAGAGGTGCGGCGTGTGCCGTAAACGTAAATGACCCCATGCTCACGGCCGCCAACAGGACCACTATGGCTTTGAGCGTCATCGAGTTCCCATCCTGTAATCCGATTAGGCGGAAGCTTAGTGAGTTACGCCGGGGCATGCAAGCGGAATCTCTTTTGGAACAGTCCAGTTCGAGTGGTAGCCTAGCGCCACAAAAAAGCCCGATCTTCAGGATTTGGTCATGCGGGAGGCAGAGGAGAAATCTATGAGAGGTCTGCTCACGGCAAGCGTGCTGCTGGTGTCGTTAATTCTTTGCTCACCGGCTTTCAGTCAATCCACTTACGCCACCGTAAGCGGAACCATCGGAGATGCGACAGGCGCCGTATTGCCGGGTGTGGAGGTCACGGCGGCGAACGACGCGACCGGTGTCGTTACGGTTGTGTTGAGCAACGAAGCCGGGGCCTACAACTTTGCCAGCCTGCTGCCTGGAGTGTACAAAGTGAGCGCTGCGCTGCCCGGTTTTCAGAGCAGGACGTTCACAGACGTTCGGCTCGGGAACGGAGAAAAAGTCCGGTTGAACTTCACGCTGCAGGTGGGAGGCCAGGCGCAATCGGTTGAGGTCACCGTAGCGGCGGACACGTTGTTGGCGACGTCGAGTTCATCGGTTGGCGAAGTGCTTTCCCAGCAGAGGGTGCAGGATCTTCCCATGGTGAGCAACAACGTGCTGGATCTGTATCGCCTGATGCCCGGAATCCGCGTCAACCCCGACGGCGTTAGCGGGAGTTTTGCCGGTTTGAGCGGCTTCGGAACGGTCAACATGCAGCGCGACGGCGTTGACGCCAGCGGTGGCTCCCGGTGGGGATCCAATGCCAATTCGGCGACGTACATGAGTCCGGACCTCATCGGTGAAGTCCGAATGATCGTCGCGCCCGTCGATGCTGAACTGGGCCGCGGTAACGCTCAGATTCAGTTTCTGACAAGGTCGGGAACCAATCAGTTTCGCGGAACCGCCGTGTGGTCCGTGCGAAACAGTGCGTTGGATGCCAATACCTGGAACAACAACAGGCAAGTCGATCCCAGAACCGGTGCATGGAACCCCACGAAACCGGACTGGAGCAACAATCATCAGTTCACCGGAAGCTATGGCGGGCCGATAATCAAAAACAAAACATTTTTCTTCGGGCTGTGGGACAACCTCCTTGTAAACAATCGCACGACTCCAAACTCCATCGTGCTGACGCCGTGCGCGCGAAACGGCGTTTTCCGGTATTTCGACAATTGGAACAACGGGAACGCGATCCAGCAAACCTCAGCCGGAACCGCTACTCCGATTATTGCGGTAGTGGATGGGCTTGGTAATCCTGTCAGGCCTGCAACGAATCCCGATGGCAGCCCCTATACCGGCGCCCTGCGGTACGCGAGCGTATTCGGTTCCCTCGCGAACACTCCCACGCGACCGGACTGTTCGGACGCGGTGGTGCAGGGCTCACCCTGGGATGCCAATCGCACAGGAATGGATCCGACAGGATTTGTTGCAAAGGTCCTGGGCAAGATGCCGATGCCGAACAACTACGAGGCCATCATGAACCCCGGTATGACGACCCAGGTTCTCAGCGATGGTCTGAATACCGCGGGCTATCGGTGGAGCCGCGACGAGAGCAGCGGCACCGAGACCATATTCGGAACCAATAATGGTGGAGTCGCCACTCTGGCCGGTCTCGGCCGCAAGCAGATCAACACCAAGATCGATCACAACTTCAACACGACAAACAAACTGGGTGTCAGTTACACCTATGAACGATCGGCAGGCAACGCGAACTATGAAACGTGGCCGGGCGGCTTTCGCGGGAGTGTTTTCAGACATCCGCAGACTCTTGCGGTCAATTTCACATCCACGCTGTCCGCAAGCCTTGTTAACGAGATTCGCGTGGGGAACCGGCGCATTGGTGGCAACAACTTTAATGGACTGAACAACCCCAAAACGGGCAAGGATGCGCAGGCATTCTTTCCCAGCCTCGCCGGATATCCCGTCGCATTGGCGTTGGGAACGAACCAGGTGAACTTCCAGGCCAATCAGCCGCTCGGCGGCGGCACGACGGCTACCTACAACGACATCACCAATTTGTTGACCGCCAACGACTCACTCAGCTGGACGAAAGGGAAACACGGTTTCAAGCTTGGCGGCGAACTGCGCTGGGGACACTCCCTGGGATACGACGCAGGCATCAACATTACCAGCGTGCCGCGCGCCGTCGGCGGGGATGCGCCGCTGGCTGCAATATCGACCACGGCGATCAGCAGCACAAACATGCCTGGATTGGCCGGCACGCCCACAACGGGCAACAACGTGAGAATGCGGAATCTGCTGAGTTTTCTTGCGGGGTCGCTTGGCAGTGTGACGCAGTTCTATTACATGCAGTCGCCGACGAAACTGGACAAATTCGAGGATTACAAAACATTCCCTCAGAGAGTGCGCGACACTCATCAGAACGAAGCCAGCCTGTTTTTCAAAGACGACTGGAAGGTGCTCAAGAGTCTCACGATCAACGCCGGCGTGCGCTGGGAGTATTACGGCGTCCCGTATGACGGCTATGGCCTGATGCCCCTGACGGTCGGTGGGCCCTCGAGGATTTTTGGGATCTCGGGAAACAGCTTCGCCGACTGGATGAAACCCGGAGTTCGCGGCGAGCCGACATCGATCGAATTTGTCGGCAAGAAGTCGCCGAAATCCGGCACTCCGTGGTATCCCGACGACTGGAATAACTTTGGTCCGGCGCTTGGATTTGCCTGGCAAGTCCCCTGGTTTGGCGGGAAGACGACCATTCGCGGCGGATATCAGATGACTTATAACTCCGGTCAGGTTGCCAACGCGATCACCCAGGAGAACGTCGTGCCGAGCAGCACGAACCAGGCGACCTATAACGGAGACAGCATCAACTCGTACCTCGATCTCACGAAGCTGTCGTCGCTCATCCCCGTGGCCAACATCATCAGACCGATGCAGCCCATACCGGTTTCAGATCGAAGCCAGCAGGTTTACAATCCGCAGCCGAACCTTGTGAACCCATACGTACAGGACTTGACACTCTCCGTGACGCGGAGCGTCAGCTCGAACCTGACGGTGGATCTGCGCTACATCGGGACTCTGGGCAGGAAGCAGTGGAACGCGGCCTTTCAAATCAATCAACCCAATTTTCTCTTCAATGGATTGAAGGAGGCTTTCGATGCGGCGCGGGCGGGCGATGACAACAGCCCGGCTCTCCAGGTCCTGGAAAACATGTTCAGGGGGATCAACGTGGCCGGAGCCGGCTTTGGGGCGGTGGGTTCGACGTTCAATGGTGTTCGGCAGACGGCGGGAATGCACCTGCGCGCGTCGACCGCAACAACGGCCGGTGTTTTGACCGGCAATCTGCAGAGCCAGCTCGCCAACGGGAATTACGCCAACGCGGCATCCATATTGAACACGATGAATTACGCAAGCGCGACCAATCCCACGTTGCCGCCGATCCCATCGGGCGTTAATGGCGGCGTGCTCCGATTCAATGGATTCCCGGAAAACTTTATCGTCACCAATCCCCAGTTCAGCAACGTGTACATGATCGCCAGCGTCAACAGCAACAACTACCACTCCATGGAAGCGCAGGTCACGATGCGGCCCACGCGCGGCATCAGCATGCAGTCAACGTATACGTTCAGCAAGAACCTCGGCATTTTCGGCCAGGTCGGAACTAATTACACGAACCCTGTGGATCGTCATTCCGACTACGCCGTGCTGGGGGACAGCCGCAGGCACGATTTCCGGACCAACGGAACATTCACGCTTCCATTCGGACCCGACAAGCTGTTCTTCGGCAAGCGCACGGGAACCCTGGCACGAATTCTCGAGAACTGGCAGACGGGTTGGCTCGTGAACGTGAACAGCGGGCAGCCGTTGAGCATCGCCGCCCAAAATAATATTTATGCCAACGGAACGGCTGACATTGTCGGACCGTTCGACACGGCCGGGAAAGTTCAATGGAAGGCCGAAAGCGGGAATTATTTTATGGGCGGCGCGTTGACGCAGGTCCGGGATCCACAATGCGCCGGCGTCTCGACCCTGCAAAACCTTCGAAACTCATGCACACTCAACGCTGTCGCGGATACCAAGACCGGCCAGGTTCTTCTTCAGAATCCCCTTCCGGGACGGCGGGGCACTCTGGGTCTGCGCTCGATCGAAGGGCCGGGAATCTGGCGGTTCGACGCGAATCTGAGCAAGCTGGTCAGGATCAGTGAGACCAAAAGCATGCAATTCCGTGTGGACGCAACGGATGTATTCAACCATCCCGAGCCCAACACCGCCAACGCGGCAGCTTCAAGCCTCGTTCTGGATATCAATCAGGCCAACTTCGGCCTCATCACCGGCGTGAATGCGAAGTCCACGCTGCATCGTCAATTCCAGGCGCAGCTTCGCTTCAATTTCTGAATCGCGTCGGCCGCTGATTACGTTATGGATGCTTTTCTGAAGGATCTGAAGCACTCGGCCCGCATGTTCCTCCAGACGCCGAGCTTCACCATCGCCGCGATCGCCGCTCTGGCGCTCGGGATCGGAACGAACACCGCGATTTTCTCGGTGGTCAACACGGTCCTGTTGAAACCGTTCGCCTATCCCGATCCCGAGCGGATCGTGATGTTCCAGAACACGTTTGAACAGGGAGGCCTGGGCGGCACCGGCTCACCCACGGAATTCAATTGGTGGCGGCAGCAGACCGCGGTTTTCCAGGACGTTTCGGCTTACTCCTTGTTCGAGGTCGCCAATCTCACCGGCGAAGCGTTTCCGGAACAGATTCAGGCGACGAGTGTCAGCGCGGACTTCTTCCGGCTGTGCGGCGCGAAGGCTTTGTATGGCCGCACGTTCACGGCCGAGGACGACCTCCCGAACGCGCCGAAGACGGCGGTGCTCGCCTACGCGTTCTGGCAGCGGCGCTTCGGCGGCGATCCTCGGGTGATCGGCAGGCGCATGACACTGAACGGCGAGCGCTATGAAATCATCGGCGTGGCGGGCTCCAATCTCAAGAATGGTCAGGTTTCAGAAATGATGCGGGGAAACGGCGACATCACGATCGAGGAACCGCCGGATGTCTATATCCCCTTCCAACTCGATCCGAACAGCTCGGATCATGGCCATTACTTCAATGTCGCCGGGCGCTTGAAACCCGGAGTTACGCTCGCCGAAGCGAATGCGCAGTTACAAGCCAGTTATCACGAGTACGTCCGCAAGTGGCCGGACGATGTCCGCGGAAGAGCGGGGTTCCGTGTGCAGCCTTTGCAGGACGCCATCGTGGGCGGTGTTCGGAATTCCCTGCTGATTCTGCTGGGCGCGGTCAGCTTCGTGCTGCTGATCGCTTGCGCGAATGTCGCCAACTTGCTGCTGGCGCGCGCGACGGGCCGGAAGCGCGAAATTGCGATTCGTGCGGCTGTGGGCGCCGGACGCGGCCGGATTGTCCGGCAACTTCTTACGGAAAGCGTGATCCTGTCGCTTGTGGGAGGCGTTCTGGGTGTGGCAACCGGCTATGCCGGCATCCGCGCCATTCTGAGCCTCAGTCCCGGCAATATCCCGCGCATCGGGGCGGACGGCTCCAATGTGAGCCTCGACTGGCGAGTTTTGGCATTCACTCTCGCCTTATCGATTTTGACTGGCATTCTGTTTGGACTCGTACCCGCCCTGCAATCCTCGCGGGCGGATTTGAGCAACACGCTCAAAGAGAGCAGCAATCGCAGCGGGACGGGCTTGCGACACAATAAGACTCGAGCGCTGCTGGTGACCACCGAGACGGCGCTGGCCCTCGTGTTGTTGATCGGCGCTGGTCTGCTGATCCGAACCTTCATTGCGATTCGACACGTGAATCCCGGCTTCGATACGCAGAATGTTTTGACGATGCGCATGTTGTTTACCGGGCCGCAGTTCGAAAAGCCGGCGGACGTGACCCAGGTGATTCACGAGAGCGTTCGCCGCATCAGCGCGCTTCCGGGCGTCGAGGTCGCGGCAACCACCTCTTCGGTGCCTCTGGAGCCAGTCGGGGGCGGAACATTCCAAATTGCGGGACGTCCCGAGGGACCGGCTTCTCGGGGCGCCGCGATCTTTACGGGGGTTTCCGCAGGGTACTTCGAGACCTTCAAAATTCCCGTCGTGCGGGGCCGCACATTTACGGAGCGCGACGAGACAGGGCCACCCGTCGTAATCATCAACGAAACCCTGGCGAAGCAGTTCTGGCCGAACAGCGATCCGTTGAACGACCGAATGATCCTTGGGAGCGGGGAGCGCCGGATCATCGGGGTCGTCGGCGACGTCCACACCTACCGCCTCAATCGCGCCCCACAACCCCACTTCTACGTGCTCTCGCCCGTTGGGATAATCGGCCCGTCGGTCTGGGTGATCCGAACTCGAGTGGCGCCAATGTCGTTGAGTTCCGCGATTCAGAATGAGCTGCGCGAAGTGAGTGGAGGACTACCTGTAGCTCGCATACGCACGATGGAAGAAATCCTTTCGCGATCGACGGCGGCCGAGAACTTCAACGCTCTGGTGCTGACCGTCTTCGGGTGCTCGGCGCTGGTGCTGGCTGCGATCGGGATCTACGGATTGATGGCGTACTCGGTGACGCAGCGCGCGCAGGAAATTGGAATCCGGCTGGCTCTCGGAGCGGAATCGAGCCACATCCGAAACATGGTGGTGTTTCAAGGCCTGCGGCCGGTTCTGGCAGGCGTGGTTTGCGGGCTCGCTGCGGCTTTCGGTCTGGCACGCTTGATCGCCGGCTTTCTGTTTGGCGTGAAGGCGTGGGATCCCCTGGTCTTTTTTCTGGTTCCGGTAATATTGGTCGGCGTTGCGCTGGTTGCAGTATTGTTGCCGGCGATGCGCGCGAGTCGGGTCGATCCCATCCACGCACTGCGCTACGAATAGATCGCCCCTTTGTAACTCAAAACCGGGAAACGCGGGCTAAAGCAAACGTTTGTGCCTTTGTGTCTTTGTGGTTAAACACAAAGACACAAAGGCACAAAGGCTTGCTTGGGCGTAGCCACAGTTGGGTGTGTCCTTGCGACGCGGCCACAAAAACGATCTTCTGGCCGTCGGGCGAAATAGCCAGTGATACGGGATCCGTGGTCGGAGGCGTCGTGATGTCCAGACGCATCTCCCGCCCGGATCCTACATTCGACGGGCCCCGCCAGAACCGGAGACCCTCTACTCCGGCAAACAGCGCGATCAATGCCAGCAATGCCCAAATCAGTCGATCCCGCCTCCAGAACGGTTTGAGCGAAGCCGGATCCGCGCGGGCGACATGGTTTTCGAAGACGGGAACGTGCCGGAATGTGTGGACGTCCGATCGAAATTCTTCTTCTCGAGCAAATCGCCGCAGCTCCTGAACCGCTCCGCTCCTACATCTGCGAATTGGAGAGCCCGTGGCACATTTTCGCTTACTGGCTGACTCACTAACGCGAGGAAGAGGCGACACATTTTCGCTTAACCAGAAATGGTTTCCAGCACGCATCATTAAGATTGACGATGTGGATTAATTAACCTAGTATGGTTAAGTAGCCACTGTCCCATCCATCTCAATCGCGGCTAAGGTTCGGCCCCCCGGAAGCCGCGTCAGTGCCTCAAGGGAGAAACCAATGATTAGCTTACGCATTCTCGTAATGCCGGTTTTGTGTGCCGCGCTGTTTTCTTCGGCGGGTACGGCGCAGGATCTTGCCAGGTATCGTGATTTTCACTTTGGAATGAGCCTGGAGTCTGCGGCCAAAGAGCTGCATATGACCCCCGCGGACGCGAGAACAATCCATCAGCGGCCGGCTGTCATCCAGACACTCCAGTGGGATCAGTTTCGTTACTCCGCGGCTCCGGTGAAACCGGACTCGCTTAGAAACGTTCGTTTCGACTTCTACGGCGGCGAACTTTACAAGATGATTCTGACATACGATCCTGCAGGAACCGAGGGTCTGACGGCAGACGACATGATCGAAGCGATCTCGTCGGTGTACGGTCCGGCCAGCAAGCCGGAAAGGACCATCAGAGTTTCCGCATCTGCGCTATACGAGGATAACCAAAAGGTCCTCGCATCCTGGGAGAACGCGCAGTACTCCTACAACCTTTTCCAATCTCCCTACGGGAACGTATTCGGACTGGTAGCGTTTTCCAAGGCGCTGGAGCTTCTGGCGAATGACTCGAGCCGGGAGGCGGATCGGTTAGACCAATTGGAGGCGCCGGGCAAAGAGCTCGCGCGGCAGGTGCAGCAAGACGAGGACAAACGGGCTGCGCAAGAGAAAGCCAGACTCATCAGTAAACCCAAGTTTCGTCCTTAGCACGTCCTGATTCAAAGAAGGAAAGGTTTCTGATAATGACGAAAATCATGAAGTGGATCTCCATCGCGATGTTGCTGCTGGCGGTGTTCCAGTTCCGCATTGTGAGTAACCAGGTATTCTTAACCATTGTAGTCTGCGCCTCCAGCCTCCTGGTTGCCATGCAGGCATTTCATGCCGGAAAGTACGCCTGGGCGGTAGGATTCCTCGCGGTTGCTGTGCTTTTCAATCCCTTTGTACCCCTTGCTCGTTCTGGAAGCGAAGTTCTATGGCTGAACGGATTTGGTCTTGCGGCCTTTTTGATGGCCGAAGTCGCAATGAAAGTGCGTCCGGCACTCACTGTGCCATCGATGACAAACCGGTTGCCACGGCGCGAGTCTCTCTAGTCAGGGCCCCTTCTCGATATGGAAGACGCGATTGCAGTATGGGAAGGCGAAGGTGGATCTCCGCAGCGGCCGATGACCGGAACGGTGAATCAAATCGCCTGGGCAGAACAGATCAAGGCACAAGTGGACGCAGAGTTCGATCGCGTTCGAAGAGCGCTCGAGTCGGTGGCGCGCAAGCAGTCCAGCAAGGATCGAAGGAATACTCAGATCATGATCGAAATCCTCGAGGATAAGCGGGCGGAAGTGATGGGGAACGAACAGGCGGGTTATTTCATTCACGACTGGCAGGAGTTGCGGGACCAGGTACGTAAGTTGATCATCGGAGATCCCCGGTACAAGGCGATCAAGGCTGATCAGGTGCCCGGACTTCGGCCTCAGTGGCAGGGATGAAAACCGGGCGTCCGTTACCATAGAAACGAACGTGCACAATCGCACCTGCTCTCAATCGTGCAGGACTACATCGGTCAACAGTTCTGTCCTTACGGTCAACGTGCCGTTGTAGTCGATCAGTCCCATTGTTCTGAATTTGTTCATGAAGTGAGTGATGCGGGACCGCGTCGTACCGACCATTTCGGCCAGGGTCTCGTGACTCAGGAGGGGGATTTTGGCGTCGGGCACGACGTCCTGTTGGCGTAAACGAGCGAGCTTCAGAAGAACCCGGGCCAAACGCTTTTCGCTGTGGTTGAAAAGCTGATCGCAGAGATCTTCTTCGAGATTGATGTTGCGGACCAACAAACACGCCATGAACTTTTCGGAAAGCTCGGGCTGTTCCTGAAGAGCTCGAACCATCGCCCGCTTATCCACGCGAAATACCATCGACGATTCCAGCGCCTTTGCCGTGCTTACGCGAACCGTTTGGCCGACCAGGGCTCCCTCACCTAAAAAATCGTGTGGCCCGAGCACGGCCAGCACCGCTTCCTTCCCACCCCGAGAGACAACGGATATCTTCACTCTGCCTGTCTGAATGAAGTAGATGGCTTCCGCGCGGTCTCCCTGAGAATAGATTTTGTCGGCTTTCCTAAAGCTCAGTACCTGCTTGCCTTCCGAGATTTTGCCAAGGAGGGTCGCAACGTAGGGATCGAAGAGCGAGGATGTCGCTTTCGCAGCCTTTTTCGATCTCGACACAGAGGAACCTCCATTTCGCCTGGACCCAGGACGAAGTCCCCAGGTGCGATGTTCCGGATCTTACAACAATAGCGGCAGCAACAACAATCCCGGCCGGTGCATTGCTGCACGCCGCGCCGCCGGATCGACCTGTCTGTTCCTAATTGCACAGTATGTGAGCTTTTTTGCACAGACGTTCAAGTCGCAGTCAGGTAAGGTGAAATACGCTATGAGATCAAACCGTGAAATTGTCAATGAGCTCAGAACTATCCCTTCGTCCTGGATGGACGCCGCGATTGTCGTGGTCCTGGAGAATCAGTTCAAATTCGTTGGCGAGGACCACCCAGATCCCATGATCAGGCTGAATTCTCTACAGGAGCAAGGCGGCCTCGCTATCGGGCTAGCGGGAGTCAAGGCGACGGCATACACGGATCGAGCTTTTGTCGCTCGAGTATTTGAAGAATACCAAGCTCAGGGATGGGCGCATCAATACATGGATACGCTCCGCAGAATTGTCCGCGTGACCAACTCCAGGCTGGCCGATTTCTCTTACCCACTGTGCAATTCTGCACAGCGTTTTCCCGGGTGAACGGCAAGACTTGGGATTGCTGAAAATCCGTGGCCCGGGTTTCGATGGTGTGCACAGTCCTTTGCCTTCATTGCCGGCAAAACTATCCCTATGAAAATAGAACGCGAAAATGTTGTGCCTTCGCAGAGTATGGAACGCGATACGGCTATAACGGAGCTTCGGAAGCAGGGACTCACGGTTAGATTGCATAGCCGCCAAAACGATACGTGGCATATTGCCGACGGAGGGTTGTACAGCGGCTACGTCGCAAGTGGCGACGAGCTGATTGAGCTGAGAAGAACAAACAAATTGAACATTCGCGGTATCAGAGACCTTGGCTAGGTCGACATTCGTGCCAAATCGCAAGAGACCTAAATGGAAGAAAGCGGATCAAGAACAAGGAGCTAAATGAAGAAAGATATTGTTCACGGTGAAGATTCACGCCAGGCAATTTTGCGCGGCATCAATACGCTCGCGAATGCCGTCAAGATCACACTGGGGCCGAAGGGACGCAACGTCGTTCTCGAAAAGAAATTTGGTGCGCCCCTGATCACGAAAGACGGCGTCACGGTCGCGAAGGAAATCGAACTGAGTGACAATTTCGAAAATATGGGCGCGCAGATGTTGAAAGAG
>Ga0137394_10000063_pt1 | contig 72408 bp, 65 predicted proteins | sample czobulk116metaG_FD_108278 | JGI IMG/M metagenome (GOLD analysis project Ga0137394, IMG submission 108278) | Vadose zone soil microbial communities from Angelo Coast Range Reserve, California, USA - czobulk1.16 metaG | ecosystem: Environmental > Terrestrial > Soil > Vadose zone | place: USA...
GTCGCTTTTTCAAACCGAAGACCGTCCATTACGCGAGGGCCTCGGTCTCCAGGCTTTCGCTGGAAAGCACCAATTCTTCCATTGCCACATCACCGCCGCCCTTGGCAGCCAGTGTCGGTCCGGTATATTTCATGGGCACGACGCTGCCGAGAGTCCATTTCTGGACCGGCGCACCTGCTTCATCTCGAAGCGTGATGACAACCGTTCGTTTGGCAGCCAGTCCTTGCACCCGGGTTTGAGTGATCCAGTCCCACAGGTCCGTCGAATTGACGATGCCGCGCTTGAGTGTCACATCTCCGACCTTGTGAATGCCTGGAACCTTCCGGACGTGGTTAGGCCTATCGTTGCCGTTGCGATATTCCGCAATCGTGATATCCGTGCTGAGTCCGGATACATCGGAGAAGCCGCCGAGCGGCTGGTCTTCGCCGATCGGTCCGTTGAGGTTTACCAGGAAGTTAAACGCTCCATATGGTGTGTTGCGGTCTGCCATAAGCGGTGTTCCTCTTGATTAGAGGTTAAGAACGCGCATCGGCCGTCTTCTGACCAATGCGGAAGATCACGAATTCGGCGGGCTTGAGCATGGCGACACCGACGAGACAAATAAGCCGGCCATTGTCCAGATCGTTCTGCGTCATCGTCGTGCGATCGCAGCGGACGAAGAAAGCCTGTTTGGGATCAGCTCCGAGGAGGTTCCCCGAGACCCATTCGTTGTAGAGAAATGCTTCGACCGTTTCCCGGATGTTGACCCAGAGCCGCGGTCCGTTGTTCTCGAACACTGCCCACTGCGTACCGCGATCAATGCTCGCTTCCAGATAGAGGAAATAGCGGCGCACATTGACGTACTTGATCTCGGGATCCGAGCCGGCTGTGCGCGCGCCCCACACGCGGAAACCGCGGCCCGGAAAGAATCGCAGGCAGTTCACGCCGAGCGGATTGAGGAGTTGGTTTTGCGCGAAGTTGACGTCGCTCTCGAATCGCAGCGCACCGCGGACGACCTCGTTCGCCGGCGCTTTGGCTACGGTTTGTTCAACGTCGTTACGCGCATAGATGCCGCAGATGAAGCCGGATGGCGGAAGGTTGATCTCCCGTGGGATATCATCGCGGCCGGGGCGCGCCAGGGGGTTGGCGACAGTGACCCAGGGGTAGTAAATAGCGGCACGCGTGGAATCGATCTGTGCTCGTTCCGCGCGAGCTTCGCTGGGTAGCTGGGTGGGAGGAGTGTCGAGCACGGCAATGCGGTAGGCTCGAGGTAACGCAACGTGACTGAGGAGCGCGAGCTGGATGGCGCGGTAATTGGCGGTGTTGTAAGCGGAGTGTCCCGGAGCGGCGATTATCGAAATATCCTCCAGGCCACGCAATTGCTCCAATGCAGCCCTATAAGTTCCGTCCTCCGTGGGTACTCCTACGGTCGGTTCGCCGCCGTTGGTTCCTCGAATGCGCTGGGTGCCGAGTGTGCCTTCGCTGAACCGATGTACGGCACTCAACCCTTCCGCGATGTCGCCGGTCGTGCGTCCTTCCGGGAACAGCGCGGCGTGCAATTCGAGCGAGTCCACGCCGTTACCAATGTCAAACGCGAACAATCTTTGCAACCCGTCAGCACGCGTGTTCCCGGCCGGGCCCAGGAGCCGCCCGAGATAGCGCGGTTGAGACCCCACCAGGCTGACCTCGTCATAGGCCTCTGTCTCGCCGTCTGCGTCCTCAGTAGTGACGATCACAGAGATAAACAGTGGAGACAAAGACTGGTTGCCAACGACTGTGACTGGATCCTGAGGCAGAGACAATTGGTTGTTGCTGGCGTCTTGCCACTGGCCACCGGCCTGTTTTCGATACACGCGGACGTTCGAACCACGGACCGGCTCATCACCAGGTACCGGGGAAGAAAAACCGAGCGCGGCATGCGCGGAGACCACCGGCGGCGTGGCGGCCGGATCGGTGGCATCGGCTATAGCGAGACTTTGGTTTTCACCGAAAGCAACCGTGGAGATGACCAGCCGGCCGCCCGATTGTGCGGAAGTGACTTCAGGCTGGCCTCCGCCGGTGCGGATCTGGGCATCGAGGACCAGATTCAAATCAGCAGCATTGAAATTCGCCAAATCGGGCAGATTATTGGTCACCGGGTCGGCCTGGCCTGTTTGATCGACGGCCTGCGTGAACCTGAACGCAGGATTGGCCTCCACCTGCACCCGGCCGGAATGACCCCGGCGATCGGTGCCGATGACCAGCTTGCCGTCCTGCAATTTTGCGTAACCGCCTTCGAGGCGTTCGTTGATCGCCAGCGCGAGTTGAGCCGGCGTATAGCTGCCGGGATCGAGCGTAACTACGCGCTGCCGGCCATCCAATGTAACCCTCAACACGTTGTTCTGGTCGGTGAGGACGACCGGATTCGGCAACGCATCGGCAGACTCAGCCTCGGTACGAGCGCCGCGGAACCTGACGTTGCGTGCTACACGATTGAGCATCACACGGAGAACAGAACCATCAGGTACACTCATGTGCTCCCCGGTGCCCCCGGAGATGCGTGCCGGTTCGGACGGCACACTTCCGTGAGCACGAACCAGCGTGTCTGCGGGCGCGGCTTCCATCGTCGCCCGCGTGCCGGTGGAAAGGATCTCTCTAACCGTCACGGCGCCGTTACCCGACTCTCCGGGAAAACGCGCGCGGATGAAAATTCGGTTTGTATTGTTCGGATCGGTCAAGTCTCCCGAGATGGCTCGAGCCGCGGCCACTGCGCCATTGGCCACTCTGGCCACATAAAGGCGGGTGCCACCTTCATTGAAGAAATTCAGTACGGCATGGCCCAAATAGTTGATGTTGCGCGAACCACCGAGCGGCAGATCATCGAGGCCACCGTAGATGCGAACAAAATCACCGAAACTGGTCAGCATTTCCGGCGGTGCCGGTGGGTTGCGGAAGGCATCGAGCCGAATGCTGGCAATGGGTCCTCTCCGCGTCGGTCCGACAAATGCCGTCGTGCTGGTGCCCACGCCTTCGATGGATTTTGCGCGGAAGCTTGTTTCTTCCACGTAAACGCCTGGGGCAAGGTATTCAGGCATAGTATGGCTCCTGTTGAGTTGAGGGTTTTTCGATCTGAATCACGGACGGATATCAAGGCATGGACATGGACACGATATGTTCCTGCCCGGCTCGCACACGAACCGGAGCCGGCGGCAGAACGATTTTAAGTTCCGAATCGGGTGGTTGGTTGGGCGGTCGTATCAGCCCGTCACCCGTCCCCGCGATCATGCGCGATACGTTCGGAAATTGACCGGCGGCGCCGGTAAAGCCGCTATCTCGGGTGGCTTCAAAGTCGATGGCTTGATCGGTCTCGATCACATTGTTTCCCGAACCCGGTCGAAAACGTTGAATGCCGCTCAGTGCAACCAATGCCTCACCTCGACGACGTTCGCGCCAGTCGGTCATTCCTGCGCCGATAGGTGAATCTTCATCGCTTCGGGGACTCCGAAACACCCGCAGCAATACGCCGGGAAGAGGGTCCGCCGGCGACGCGCCAGTTCGTGTGATAGCCACGCGCAGCACCGCCCAGCCATCCTGAACCGGCGCATTGGGCGCGCGAAACAGAGCTACATCGAACGGATTGAAAACGCTTCCGGACACTTTCGGATCCAGAGAGCGTGGCAAGTCAAATTCAAACTCCTGTGGCAGGTAGGGCTCAGCGATCTCAGTCACCGCCAGACGCAAACGCAGCGGACCGTTTTCCGTTTCCGCAGGCGGCTGCGGGTTTTCAAAGGCGTCCGCGTAGGCATCGAACAACGGCGCTCGGAAAATGACGTGGATGCCGCGCCGGTTCTGAAGAATCCGGACGGTGTCCACTTGCAAGACGGGTTTCCCCGGCATACCGGTCAGGATGCCGCCACGCATTTCCAATTTTGCCGGTGCGGCGATCGGTAAACGGGTAACCGAATCCACGAAACGAAAAGCACCCAATACACGCCGATCGACGGTTTCGACAACATTCAGAGGCAGTGAGGCGAAATTCACGATTGTAATCCGGGCACGGCGTAATCGAAACGCGTGGCCACGACCTGCGGATGTTCTGGCGTTTCGTCTGGATCGATGCGGACCACACGCGCGACATAGGAAAGGCTCAAGCGATAATTGGGCTCGATGGTTTCCCAGATACGCAGCATGTCCTCATTGGTGATTTCTTCCGGGATGACCTGTATCACTTCATCCGCACCCCATGCCGCCTCACCGCTCAGCGTGGAACCGTCGAGGAGCGGGACTTCATGAAATTGGCGCATGGTCCACGCCAACACCAGTTGTTCGCTTTCGACGCTTTTCGACCAGAAGCTGAACAGATAATGCAGGTCCACGGAAAGCGGGACCGGCCGTCTTCCAGAATCCGTCATGCGACCGACATTCCTGACATGCTGATTCATCATGACGCGATAGAGGAAGATCAACACACGGACGGCGCTGTCAGTCACACTGACGTCTTCTGTTTTGATGCCGCCAATCGACCTGAGACTGTACTTGCATTCGGGCTTGGTCACATTGGGCGGAAAAGTACTATGGCTATATGCATGGTTCAAATAATCAGCGAGTGAGATACCGACGGAACGAATAGCGGAAATGTTGGCCATGTACTCTCTGTGTTTTGAAGGGGTTAGTTCGGTCGTTGCTTGCCGTTGATCTTTTTGAGGTTGCAGGCATCGATTTCGCAGGCCACAGCCTGCTGAATGAGATCCACAGCCAACACGAAACGGTCACCGGTCTTCTTCCTGACCAGTATTCCGTACACACCTCGAAGAGGTCCGCGGATAACTTCGACGCGGTCACCCTGCACGACTTCGGGGTAAGGATCATAGAGCAACGTACTGGAAAGCAGACGCCTGACCGACTGTATCTGCTCTTCTGGGATCGATATCGGGCCACCATTGGATTCAATGAGACCCACTGCGGCCGGCACCTTGAGAATGTCCAGGCGGCGCTCGCGGATCGAAGCATGGACAAAAACATAACCCGGGAAAAGCGGGTGCTGAACTTTCTTCCTTCGATCCTTCCAGTAGGAGATCGTCTCCCGCAGCGGAAGAAAGCACTCAATGTTCTTTTCGCCCAACTGCCCCACCACCACCTTTTCGTGCCTCGATCGCGTATAGAGCGCATACCATCGAACGTCCAGTTCTTCCATTACTCGATCTCCTGATTCACCCGAACAAAGCTTCGCCCTCTCACTTACATTTTCCGTGGAGGACGACGGTCTCATCGCAAGGGCCGTGCCAAAAAAGGAAGTTGCACATGTCGAAGAAAAAGCGAGGGTTCTGCGATACAAATCCCTGAATGGGTGATTCGTCACCCACACTGCCGGTCCTTAGGTTCAGTAAAGCGGCGGATTAATAGTGGGTACAACTCCACCCAAGACATGGGTGAGTTTCCACCCGGGCCGTATCCGATTGGCAGTAGCCAGGCTGGGGGTTCCGTGCAGATAGCGAGAGAATTCGGCCACGATGAAAGGATGGCGCATCGCAAGATCGAACGGAATCTCTCTTCGCCGGCCGTTGCGAAATCATTCTTCTCTGCCTTCGTCGGTACTTTCGGTTCAAACTCAGCCATCGAGATCTGGTCGAGATCCTGAGTGAACGTGGCTTACGGGATCAGCATACTCCCGGCCACACCACAGCCTGTCATTGTCTGACGTCATCTGGCTTCTTCGCCTGTTCTTCGCCTTTCGCGTGTCTCGCATAGAATCCAGCAGCTTCTCGTGCCAAGATCGCTTCCACTCGTTCCACGAACATCGCAGCCCTGTCCGTTGCATTGACGTACTCCGCGACACCCGCCTCGAAAAGCCGTCGCTCGCGCTTCAGTGCATCCCATGATGCACGATATGATAACCAATTCTCATGACATTTCAGATGAGCCAGAAGACCGGTCGCAACAACGATTGTCGCTGCGAGAATTGTCGAAATAACGCGCCAATTAGTGTCTTGAGGTGCAAGCGCCACGATTGGAGTTAGCGTTGCACTCACCACAATCAAGTACACCGACATGCTACGGTACCAGCGTTTCGAACGTGTGGCACGGCGATCATAGAAATCGACTGCAGCCTGGAAATCTTCATCCAGATATTTCTTAGTTGCGGCTTCATCCATGCGCGACTCCCTTCGCTTTCAACATTGGCCCGCGGGTTGCCCTGATTGTCCACAGGATTGCATCAATATCCCAACCAACACGAGGGTTTCCATCTAAGCGCGGGGATAGTGCAGAGTCATTCCCGCTAATAGGTTTATCAAGGTAGAGACCTTTCGCAGTCCCCAGTTCTCCAGTAACTTGTAAGAGTGTCGAACCGTAAAGGCACATCGTGAGATTAGCGAATTTTCAGTTGCGCAGTTGCGCAGCGATACCGCCGGCTATGTAGTCGACGTTTGTGCTGTTGAACGGCGCCTTGATTGAGTAGTCGGCGAATTCGAGACCCGACCCTCGATTCTTGACCTGACCGCGAAACAGATTCACCAAATTAAAGTCCTCTTCAACAAGGGTGAGAAATGTTCGGATCACGCTTCTACTCCAGCCATGTTCTCATCTGCCATTCGGAAGACCGTGGTCCCGAGTTGCTCGGACAATGCTGCTCCCATTCCAGCCAACCGTTTCCCGAGCGGACGCATCTGATCACGAAGTCGCTTTTCGAGTTCCGCGGTCTTGTCTACTAATCGTGTTCCGCCCGATGTGACGTGCGACGTCAGACGCTTGAAGATCGATAAGTGTTTCAACGGAGAGCAATTACTTGGGGACTATATTTGTGTTTAGAGCTGTCCGTTGTTTGGGAAGTTTGCATTCAGGGATACCCTCGTGGTTATCGCAATCTACCGCCCCGAAATCCGGAAGAGAGCCCTCTATGGAATCGTTGCCGCGCACTTGGAAACGTTGCTTGCCCGCAGTGTGACCGTCACCGCAGTGTGCCGCTTTGTTCGAGCGCCAATTCCGTCGTTTTCCGGAATGTGCAATCCCAGGTTACCAACCCCGCGATCGCAGATGATTGAGCATTTTGAAGTAAGCTGCCAAAGGGTGCTCAGCCGCATCTTTTTTGGCAAAGGGGTTAGGTTTCGCCGGCATCATGGCCACATCGCCAATCAGAATATAACCTAGATTCGTGTAGGTAGCTTCGGTAAAGAGCCAATCGTTGGGAAGCCGATAATCTCGTGGAGCGCGATTCCAAGGCCGAAGCGCTTGTGCAATGATCGCCGGCGAATAGGGGACAAACAGCGCTCCCGCATCGCTCAGGATTGTCGGGCACGTGGCTGGATTGGGCTTCCACCACTTGTCTAAGTTTATCCCGATAAGCCTGCATCCCTTCTCAATAGCGACTTCCGCTTGGAACGGTGATCTCAGGGCAACGGAAACGGTTCAAACGATATTGGTGGAGATCGTCTCGATCAAAAGGATCACGCCGACCTGTGGCTGGCGAATTCATAGTCACGCCGCCGTTGGTGTTTGGTACAGGCCGCGACAATGCTGCCGCCAGCGATAGGATTTGAAATTGAGACCGCTGGATTCCGCCGATTGTATCGGAGTCTGTCCCTTCAATGACGCGTGAGTTCGGTACCTGTTGTACAAACGCCAACGAAATACTCATATTTCCGAAAGCCGAATAGTCCACTATCCATAGCATGCGTGGCGCGACCGCTGTGTGTTCATCGATGACATGGTCGATAGGAATGGCCCGGTATTTTTTCGTTGCCACGTCGATGAGACGTTGCACCAGCCCGCCTTGGAGATACTCGATTGGATGTTCGATTCAGCCTGGAGCACGGTGTGTCTGGTCGAGGCGCCCATTGTTGTGTGCGACGCGCTTCGGAATCTCAAAGTGTTGCTGGCCTCCGGCTCCAATCATGACCCGATGGTGAAGGACGCTCAGAGCTTCGAAGGAGGCACTGATGCAACGGACACTGAATCCACGGCAATCTCAATTGGAACTGTTCTGTCCATCCACTCAGATCCCCCGGTGGACAGCAATGCCATCAGAGGCGAAGCAGAAAACGATCCCGTTACTGTCCCGATTGTTCCGCCAGCATTGGGAGAATCGACGCGGCCTTCCGAAGGAGGCCAGCCATGAGTGACAAAGTCAAAAGTCAGCATATTGGTCGGAAGGCTTTGCTGTACGTCCGACAATCGTCGACTTACCAGGTAAATCACAATCAGGAGAGCCAGAAGCTGCAATATGCGATGCGGCAACGGCTGCAGATCCTCGGGTGGCGAGAGATCGAAGTCATCGATGAAGATCTGGTTTGCTCTGCGGCCGGAACAGTAACGCGATCCGGCTTTGAACGGATGGTGGCTCAAGTATGCATGGGCCACGTGGGCGCAGTGGCGGCGCGAGAAGTGTCTCGATTCGCGCGAAACAGTCGCGAATGGCAGCAGTTAGTGGAAGTGTGCCGCGTCGTGGACACCGTACTGATCGACCAAGAGACCATATATGACCCACGACAAAGCAATGATCGACTCCTATTGGGACTGAAAGGAAGTCTGAACGAATACGAACTCGATTTGTTACGTCAACGCTCCCTTGAGGCCCGACGAGAAAAAGCACGACGTGGCGAGTTGATTGTGAGCGCGCCGGTCGGATACGTGAAATCCGAAAATCGATTAGAAAAACACCCTGATCGCCGTGTTCAAGAAGCAGTCTTGTCGGTGTATCGCAAGTTTTCGGAGCTGGGGACCGTTCGACAGACGTTGTTGTGGTTTTTGGAGCACGATCTCCAACTGCCTGTACAAAAGGTAGAAGGGGAGATCGACTGGAAGCGTCCGAAATATTCAACCGTGTACCACATACTTACGAATCCGGCCTACGGCGGTGGGTACGCTTACGGAAAAACCGAACACATAACCGAGTACGGTACGAAGATGGTGAACCGCGCAAGCGCTGCCGCCAAAAAGCTCGCAAGCAATGGCTGGTGTTAATTCCAAATACGCACGAGGGCTATGTCAGCTGGGAGCAATTCGAACAGGTCCAACTGGCGATCGGCAACAATATGCGGGGCTGGCAACAATCCGGGGCTGTTCAAAAAGGAGCGGCTCTTTTGGGTGGTCTGCTGCGTTGCAGACGATGCGGCCGGAAACTCATGGTGCAGTATTCGGGCGAACGTGGCGATATCGTCTGATATGGCTGTAAGCGGGGATGGCTGGATAACGGTCAGTCTAGATGCATCGCCTTTGGTGGAACAACGGTCGATGAAGCCATCGGCCAGCAATTGCTGCGCGTCGTTCAGCCAGCAGCAGTGGAGTCAGCAATCATGGCTAGCGAAGAAGAAGCTCGCAAACGAGACGAAGCTCTCGAGGCATTGAAGAGAGACCTAGAGGCTGCCCGCTATGCTGCACAGCGAGCGCAAAAACAGTACGACCGCGCTGATCCCGAGAATCGCTTGGTCACCGATGAACTGGAGCGACGCTGGAATCTGGCCCTGCAACGAGTCCAAGAGCTGGAGACGCGAATCGATCAGCACTGTGAGCGTCAGAAGAATATGGTGACGCCTCGCCTAGAAGAGTTTCTGGAATTCGCTTCAGAATTGCAAACAGTGTGGGAAAGCCCCAGTTCGGATATTCGCTTGAAGAAACGCATTGTCCAAACACTGATTCACGGAATCGTAGCGGATGTGGATGCCACCGGCGGTGAAGTCCATCTGGTAATTCACGGGAAAGGCGGAGCCCATACGCAGCTATCTCTGCCGCGGCGGCACCGGGGTCAGCACAGCTGCCAGACGCCCAGAGAGGTCGTGGATGCTATACGAACTTTAGCTCACATATGCACGGATGACGTGATCGCTGGCGCGCTCAATCGAAACAATCTCCTGACAGCTCACGAAATCGATGGACACGACAACTGGTCGCATCATTGCGAAGCACACACCAAATCCCTCGCCATACACCGGTCGATGAAAAATCAAGTGATTGGATGAATCTAACGAAAGCAGCAGAGTTTCTGGGAATAAGCTCCACCACACTGAAACGTGGTTGTCCCGAATAACATCCTGGCTTGGACCCTTTGGCCCAGGCTTCACTCGGCGTTTTGCCGAAAACAACAGGTGATACTTTCGCTTTACCAGGGCGCGATGGAAATGCAAAAGGGTTGACGGTTTAAATGCAATTGTCGCTCGCACTAGGCGAGTCGGCTTTATCCAGAGCGAGCAAAAGCCGGCGATTAGCCGATCCAAAACGCGAAGGTTTGGGGCCCGGCGGCGCGAAGGATTCACGATCAGGAGTTGATGCTTAATAAGAAGAGACTCGGCAACGACAGAACGTAGACCTCCGGGACGGAGGATCCGCAAGACGGTCGTCACGAGATGGACGAAGAGAACAATCAGATCGTGCATGCGCACATGGTAACAAGAGAATAAGGCGTCGGATTTTGGCCCAGTTTAGAATTCGCCATGCACAGGGCAATATCTGGCTACTGCAAGCGTTGACGGCACCGCCCGGATCTGGGAGATTGCCACTCGTCGAGAGATCTTGCGTTTGAACCATGAAGACAACGTAAACGCCGTTGTATTCGATGCTCACGGTGAACACGTCGCTACGGCGAGCTCGGACCAGACCGCCCGGGTATGGAAGGTGTCGACCGGCAGAGAGATAGTTCGAGTACGGCATGAGAGCTTTGTCGATGATGTGGCCTTTAGCCCGGATGGCCGATACCTGGCCAGTGGAAGTTGGGATAAAACCATTCGGATCTCGTTGTTACGGCCGGAGGATCTAATCTCCGAAGCCTGCGGTCGCCTGACGCGCAATCTGACTCCTGAAGAGTGGAGTCAACATCTAGGCACGCTGAGATACTGCAAAACATGCCCGAACTTGGACTGAATTTACATTGAATCTCGCCAGCGCCCGGCGAAAACTAAACGACCGCTTCGGGTCGACTCCGGAATGTGGCGTCGATCTCGGAACCGGACGTTTGCGTTCGCCCGTTCATGCTGCCGATCTGGTCGTTCCTCAAAAACTCCGATCATCCCGGAAATCGCTGAACTTATCGTAAACGAGTCGGTAATCTGCTACTGTCCTTACCAAAAAATGTCAAACGACTTAGACCCTTAGACCGAAGTTACCCCCAACATTAAGGGTCTGATAGAAGGGTTCTGGTGCAATTCGTGGTCGGTATGAACAGTGCGTTGATGCTACCGGTTTAGTATCCAGCTATAAGGTGAGTAGTGCCGCCCAGACTACGGGCGCTGTGGCGAAGCTGATGGGCAGCTTTCCGATTTGAAACTGCGCTTTCTTGATCTTTTCCGCCAACTCAATACCGCTGATCGTGATTGCCGCCATGTCGAATCGCTTGAATCCAAGCATCGGTCCGATTCGCTGCTTCAGACGGCGATGATCCTGCTCCACTACGTTGTTCAGGTATTTACAGGACCGAACCCGCACGCGCCGACACAGGCGCCCAGTCGATTTCAGTTCCCGAATAGCCCGATGCGTAGCGGCGTACCCGTCGAGAGTAATCACCCGTGGCGTGCCATTGTGTCGGATGGCCCGGCTGAAGAACCGTTTCGCGGCACTCACATCCCGCCGTTCACTCAATAGGAAATCCACGGTTCGTCCGTACTTGTCCACGGCTCGATAGAGATACGTCCATCGTCCTCTAACCTGTATTTATGTTTCATCACAGCGCCAGGAACCATTAACTGGGCGCGCATACCGGTTCCAGCGCTTTTCAAATTCAGGAACATAGCGCTGTACCCAGCGCAGAATCGTTGTATGTGCCAAGGCAATGCCTCGCTCCGACATTATCTGGACCAAATCCCTGGAACTCAGCTTGAAACTCAGGTACCACCTCACGCAGAGGACAATGATTTCGCGATCGAAGTGTCGTCCTTTAAACAGATCCACAGCGGCCGTACTTCTGCGCATTCACTGATTATGGCAGGGGAACGACGTTTCAGCGTTTTTGCACCAGAACCGGAAAGCTAACGTTTTACGAATTCGGCTCACACCAGCAATCCTTCACCACACGTTTGCCGAACGATATCTACATCGCAAACGCGGAAACGTCATCGAATTGCACGATGTGCTCGGCAATACATCGCTGCAGACCACCTTCATTTGCGCCCGCCGATGCGGCGCCGAACTTCCCTCGGAGACATTCAGAACAACAGAGCGCGACGATCTTGACGACGTGGCGTGATGTGAGCCTTCGTAAATTCAACCGATTCGTTCAAGGAATTTTCAAAATGAACCGAGATGAGCAGATACAAAAACTGAGCCGCGCGTTTGACTGGCGTGCCGTGCTCATTATTCTTACGTCGGCATTCGCCGAAGATGGGCGGGTTTGGCCGTATGTGAATCTAGAACGGGCAGAGATTGCCTTCCCACAAAATCTTGATGATGGCACGTTTTCCTCGCGCGAAAAGATTTTGCTTGCGGTTGCCGCATCCCTCTTTAACCGCGATCAGCTGATCAACCTTTGGGAAGTGCTCAACAGACTCGATGAGAGGAACACGGCTTTAGTCCTCAGGGCGATTCGATCATTTTGCAGTGAAGAGGAGCCCCGGAATGAGCCGCCAACGTTGGACCTCCTGAGGGTTGATTGAGACAACACGTGAAAGTGTGCCAGCGAATTCCGATGGGATCCTCGGAATGGAGTAATGGCCGCAAACGGGAACCAGCGCCAGCTTTGGAGGAGGAGTATGGCTCACACCAATCAGGAAGTGACAACGAGGGAGACAGGAGTGGATGCCCAACCTTGTGATGCCGACTATCCCATGGGCGTACGCGAGGCCGCCCAGTATCTTGGCGTCAGTGCTCAAACCGTGTATCTTTGGGTCGAGCGAAGGCAGATTCCCCATCTCCGCGTAATGGGTCGCAATATTCGGTTCTTGAAATCGGATTTGGAGCCATTCCGCGAAAGCTTCAGACAAGAGGTGGAGAATGGCAAGACCAAGTGAACATGATGGAGTATTGTATCGACGAAGTGGAACAAAGTTTTGGTGGATGTGGTACCACGATCGCGTGGGAAAACGTCGCCAAGAAACGACCGGCACGTCCGACTGGCATGAAGCGCAAAAGAAACTCCGCGAACGTTATCGTCCCTGGCCTGAAGCAAAGGACCAGGTGGACCTCAGGAATGCTGTCGTCTGGATTCCCGACTCGAAAACGTCAAATGGCGTGGCTGAAGTTCCGTTAACCGAACTGGCTGTGGCTGCCTTTCGGGATCAGATTCGGATCGCGGGGGATGGACCATATTTATTCCCTAACGATAAGAATCCGACGGGACATCAGACGACCTTAAAGACGGTTTGGTCGGTAACATTGAGGCGAGCCGGCTTCCCTTATTTTCGAATCTACGATTTACGTTCGACATACGCGACACGGCTAAGTGCCGGAGGCGTTGCCGATGAATGGGTCACGCAGTTGCTCCGACAGGGTGATGCCAAGGTGTTTAAGAAATACTCGCAGATGAAGTTGCAAATGAAACGAGAAGCGCTGCAGAAACTGAATCGTCGCGCAAACGAAGCGGCGGATTTGTTACAGACCGAGTGATTCCAATGGGTTTTGTTACAGTTCTGTTACAGTTTCGAAGCTGGACGATAGTTTTCGAAATGACGTGTGGCAGGAAGGTGTTTAGAATCAACAGAGCAGTTCGTACGGGCCGTTAGCTCAGTTGGTAGAGCATCTGCCTTTTAAGCAGGGGGTCGCTGGTTCGAATCCAGCACGGCTCATTGAATCCAAAAGACCCAGGCCGCCACTCGGGCGGCCTTTCTTGTTTCCAGCGAAAATTACCTTCCTCTAACCGTGCTCTTCTTATTAAGCCGTCGAGCGGCGGCTATGCCGGCGAGACCGATCCCAACCAGGCTCAGCGTAGCTGGCTCAGGAACTGAAGTCGTGTCGCTCTCCACGATGTACGACGTCGTGTCTTCTCTTGCGTTGTTAGCATCGTTCCATCTACCGTCGGTGAAGCGGCCATACTGCAGGTAAGGCTCGTCTTCGACGTTGTTCGGTTCGCCGGCATACCAATTCGTGTATGCCCACGCCTCACCGGTCACCCACGTCCAGCCACCAGCGGGCTCAGTGCTGCCGGCCGGTTGACGGCCCCCGACCCAGACTGTGTTTCCCCAGTCGTCCCCAAGAAAACCCGCTGACGTTGCCCCACACAAAAGCATCCTCAGCGGCCGATGTCAGAGTGGCGGGATATCCACCCCCGGCGATGGCGGCACTGGCAGCTTCCCAGGTGAGCGGCCCCGCCGCCGTAAACAACTCGTAAGAGTGGCCGTTAGCGCCGTAAACAAACGGCGTGGCCTGAGCCACGCTGGGAAGCGGACAGTATCGCGACACCCAATCTACTTGGCTAACCGGGCCGTGTCCTGCATAATGCCGCCGCGTGGACTTGCTCTTTCACTGCTGAAATCATTGTTGCCATAGAAAAATACTTCGACATCAGCCGTGAAGAAATTGTTCGTGCACTCGCTGATGACCGTCTCAGGAAGGCACCCTAAAACTCGTCGCACGAAGGTGCTGCGCATTCTCATTGCTGCCGATCACGAAGTGGTTCGCCGCGGCATGCGCTCGTTGCTCGAGGAGCGGCGGCAGTGGCGGATTTGCGGCGAAGCGGCGACTGCGGTGGAGACCATCCGAAAGATGAAGACGCTGTGTCCAGATCTGTTGTTGCTGGACCTCGCCATGCCGGACATGGAAGCAACCAAGGCCATTCCGCAAATCATCAACATCTGCCCTAATGTCAAAATCGTTGCCCTGGGGATGCAGGGCTTCGCGGAACTTGCTGCAAAGGCCCTGGCCGCCGGCGCCAGCGGCCTGGCATTGAAGTCCGATACAGCAAGCGATCTCGTTCTTACGGTGCGCAGTATGAAAAACAACCAACCCTACCTGTCACCGGCCGCCGTAACAATGATACGCAGTGCATTGGCAAGGCCCAGGACGTCAGGACCGACACCAACCGATCTGACTATGCGAGAATTCGAGATTCTCGAATTGCTGGCAAGAGGGCGGAGCAACAAAGAAGTGGCTTCGGCGCTCGGTATCAGCGTGAAGACAGTGAACGCGCATCGCACCAATATCACGCGCAAACTCAAGTTTCGCAGCTACAGCGATCTGGTTCAATTTGCCATTCGACACGGCGTCATCGAAATCTGAATCAGGTCCGCGCGCGAACAACAAGGATCGGTGGGATCTCCGTCATATCACTCCATCGTACGTCCGGCTTCCGCATTTCGGGCTGCGGCAGAGCCGGTTCTTCCAATCGATCAACAACGAATCCAGGCATCAAAGCATGACTGAAGCAGGGAATGGAGCGACCGATGAAAATACAGCTGTGGCTTCGGTTGTCCCAGGATGCCTTCAGTCTTCCTCGCGAACGGCGTTAGATAAGAAGATACTTTGACGCCTGAGCGCATTGTGTGGCGTCCGGATTCTTCTTCGTACATCTCGGTAAACCGCTGGATCGCAGGGGTGTGAAAGCACGGATGCATCACGGAGAAGACAAAGGCTCCGGCAGGCTTGAGCAGCTCTTTCAGTGCCTCAAGAAGGGGCTGGATCTGCGGCATGTCCATAAGCGCCATCGTGCAGACGGCCTTATCGAATCGGCGAATGCCGAAGTTGAGCAGGGCAGCGGTATTCGCTGCATCCGCGATGTGATACTCGATGCCTGATTCGTTCGGCGTGCGAGTCCGCGCGCGTTCGATAAATTCCGTGCTCTGATCGATCGCAATCACGCGGCCGCCGAGGGCTGCCATCCGCCGCGCAAAACGGCCGGCGCCGCATGCGACGTCCAGGATCTGATCTCCTGGGGAGATGGCGAGCAGGCGCTCGCTCGCCGGTTCGATCAGGTACGTCTGGAACTCATTGCCATCGCCGATGCGGTCATCCCACCAGGCAGCGTTGGCGTTCCAGATCTCCAGGTTTTCGCCGGCGAGCTCAGGGAATTCAGACTTGGCGTTTTCGTGACGCATATGTGAATGTGGGATCGTCATCTTATCATTGGGAAGTCTGCACCATGATAGAGCGGAACGCCGTTCGCGCCGTCCTCTTAACGCCTGACGAAAGAGTTCTTCTGCTGAGAATCCGTCTGTCCGGAACGAGTCCGTTTTGGATCGCTCCCGGTGGAGGGATTGAGCCGGGCGAAACCGTCCATCAGGCCTTGAGACGAGAATTGCGGGAGGAACTGGACCTGACGGATTTTGAAGCCGGGCCCGTTCTGTGGCTGCGGCAACATACCTTTGACTGGAATGGGGATCGGCTGTGTCAGCGGGAGGTATACCATGCCGTTCATACGCGTTACTTCGAACCCCGAATGTCCGATCAACTGGAAAGTGCGGTGCTCGACGAGTTTCGGTGGTGGAACATTGCGGATCTCGCCCATGCAACGGAGCGCCTGACACCTTTGTCGTTGGCGGCTATTGTGAACAGCTATCTCCGCGATGGACCGCCTGTCGAATCTCTTTCCGTAGAAATCCTCGAGGACTAAGCAGCCTGCCGCGCCGGCGAAACCCTGGGCGCTCGAGAGCCATTGTGAAACGAACGCGGGCTTTAGCCCGCGTTCGTTCAAACCGAGTTACCACCAGCCTCCCGGTGAGATTCAAAGCAGTTTTTAGCCAACGCGAAAGCCTCATGATCTCAATGACACCTCAATGCGGGAGGTTTCAGGACTTTTCGGAATTTTCGGCGTGCCATCATCTCATTCTTGGGAAGAGATCAAGAGGAGGCTCGGAAAATGGCTGGTTCGAACGACTCCAAAAACCACAAATCTTCAGCATCCGAAAAGCCGCAAAAACCTGTCGGACCCGCCAAGGACGATAGAAGCAACGGCATCGACTCTTTCAAAAAAGAAATTGCCAACATGATGAAGCCGATGCCGAAGGCCGGCGATCTCGTCAACGCCGCCCTGAGGATTGCCGACGAGCGTCATCGAATCGAATTGAAGATGAAAGAAGCCCTCCTCGCCGGTGACGATGACCAGTTGAGGCGCTTCGCGCGCCTGTTGCTGGGGCTCCCTCAATGTGAGCCCGATCCGAAGGGAGGCAGGCGGGACAAAAAATAGAGAAAGAGGAAGACCGCCCGCCATCCGGAGACTGCCGGATACTCACCGCCACAATGTACTGCCGGTTTATCTTGCTTTGAAGCGTTCACTCTCTTAGATTCTCAAAAATAAACTCAGGGAATAAGGAGAGGATCATGCCAAATCGCAGGGATTTCTTGAAAACTGCCGCGAGCGCGACAGCCGGAGCGTTTGTTCTTCCTTTTCAGGCCGTGCCCGCCAAACGTCGCGAAGTCTTTATTGGCAAACGCCGCATCAAGACAGTGGACGTTCATGGTCACTTCGTTTTCCCCGAGGAGTTGGAAGTCGTCAAGGGGACGAACCTCGCCAGGAACGTCAACCAAAACGGGCCCCTGGTGCTGGGGCAAACGCGACTGGATTTCAACGACAAACAGGGAATCGATGTTCAGGTGCTGAGCCATCAGGGCGCCTGGTGGTACGGCACGGACCGCGATGTGGCCCAGCGGCTCATCAAGATTCAAAACGAAAAGCTCGCCGAGTGGTGCAAAGCGCACCCGGACCGGTTTGTCGGGTTGGCGTCCGTTGCGTTGCAGCATCCCGATCTTGCGGCGCAGCAGTTGGAAGAAGCCGTGAAGAAGCTGGATCTGCGCGGCGTCGGAATTTCGGGTCACGTCGAGGGCGAGGTCCCATCGACGCCAAAGTATGACCCGTTCTGGGCAAAGGTGCAGGAGCTTGGCGTTCTGGTTTTCACTCACCCAGCAGGCGCCGATAATGTTCTCCGCGAGAATGCGTTACGCGGAAGAGGCGACCTGGGCAACATCATCGGGAATCCGCTGGAAACCACCGTCTTTTTCTCGCGGATGATTTTCGACGGGGCGCTCGATCGTTTTCCCGGCGTGAAAATCTGCGGCGCACATGCGGGGGGCTATCTGCCTTCCTACCTCGGCCGGACAGACGTGGCGTGCGACGTACGGGACAACGCGAACTGCGCCAACAAGAAACATCCGCGCGAGTATTTCAAGCAACAGATTCTTGTCGATTCCATGGTTTTCACCGAAGAAGGCCTGCGGCACCTCGTGGCTGAGACGGGCGTCAGCCAGGTCGTTTTTGGGACGGATATTCCCTTCAACTGGCCTGCGGCGGTAGACCTTATTCTGAAGGCGCCGTTCTTGAAGGATGCCGAAAAGGAAGCCATCCTGGGAGGGAACCTGATCAAGCTGCTTCGAATTACTTCCTAGTTATGAGAACGTGGGCTAAAGCCCGCGACTACATTTGGGATCAACATTCGTCCCAACGTTGGTCCCAACATTGGTCCCAACATTGGGATCAACATTGGTCCCAACATTGGTCCCAAGATTGGAATCAACATTCGTCCCAACATTGGCCCCAACATTGGGATCAACATTGGTCCCAACGTTCCGCCGAAACGTGCGGCCCCAGTGTAGTCGCGGGCTTTAGCCCGCGTTCTCCCCCTGAATTCCTGTAAGCCTTGACTAGGCGCGGCCGACAAACCATAATCCCTTGCAGAGCGACGTCTTCTAGAAGCTCTCCTTCCGCAACGCCGCGGTATATAGCCCCGTCCGCCACAACACACGAGCCCGTCTCTCGTTAACGTTTTCGAAACATATCAGGAGTGCCATGTCATGAGAGACTATTACGTTCTGCGCCCGTTTTATATCTGTATGTTGCTTCTCGCAGCTTTCCTCCCAGTCCATGGACAATCGACCACGTCGTTACGCGGTACCGTTACCGACCCAAGTGGAGCGGTCATTCCAGAAGCAGTTGTGTCGCTGAAGAATTCCGGAACCGGTTTCAAACGGCAGGTGCTGACCGGCAACGACGGAGTTTATCAATTCCTTCAGGCTGCTCCAGGGGCCTATCAACTTGCCGTCGAGAAATCCGGATTCGCCACGCTCACACGCGAGAGCGTGCAACTGCAGGTGAACACGCCCGCCACGCTCGATCTGCGAATGGAGGTTGGAAGCGCGGTCGACGTCGTCAACGTGACGGCGGATGCCGCAACGATCAATACTGTCGATGCGTCTGTGGGGAATCCATTCTCGGAGCGGCAGGTTCGGCAGTTGCCGCTCGGGACGCGCAACGTGGTTGAGCTGCTGAGCTTGCAGGTCGGCGTCACGCCGACAGGCGAGGTCCTCGGAGCCAGGCGCGATCAAAACAACATCACGCTCGACGGTGCCGACGTCAACAACAACCAGAATTCCGGGCTCGTCGCCCAGGCGACAGGCACCAGCACCGGCGGCTACCAGGGCTCGAACGCCAATGGCGTGCAGGTCAACGCCGGTTTCAACGCCGTCCTTCCTATTCCGCTCGATTCGGTGCAGGAATTCCGTGTCACCGTAGGTGGCGGCGGCGCAAACGAAGGAAGGTCTTCGGGAGGCCAGGTGGTACTGGTTACCAAGGGCGGATCCAATCAGCTTCATGGCTCGTTGTATGAATACAACCGAAATACGGCCACGGCAGCGAATACCTGGTTCAACAACAAAGCCGGTGTTCCGGTGCAGCCTCTGATCCGCAATCAGTTCGGCGCCTCGGCCGGCGGGAAGATTGTTCGCGATCGCGCATTCTACTTCCTCAACTACGAACAGCGAATCGATGCGAGCGGCGTTTCACAATCGCGCATGGTTCCTTCCGACTCACTGCGTCAGGGATCTCTCAAGTTTCAGTTGGACGATGGAACGACACAGACGCTGACGTCGGCCGAGGTCAGGCAAGTCGATCCGCTAAAGGTCGGCGTGAATTCCAGCATGCTCCAGGTCCTGAATCAGTATCCCTCCGGTAACGACGACGCCTACGGTCAGGACGGCGGCCTCAATTTCAGCGGATTCCGCTTCAATGCGCCAAGCAGCCGGAATGACAAGGCGGTCGTCGGCAAACTCGATTTCCATCTCGACAACTCAGGCAAGCACCTGCTCAGTGTCCGCGGCACGCTCGCACACAACACGGACGACCTGGTGCTCGCACAATTTCCCGGACAGGAACCGGCATCCACGCTGCGCGACAAGAGCAGGGGATTCGCCGCCCAGTACACGGCCATCCTCACGCCGAATCTCGTCAATATCGCCAGCTTCGGATACACACGCTTTGCCCAGAAAACATCCGGTGTGGCCGGCCCGATTCTATTCATGAATCCTCTCGATTCCTTGCAAAACTTCAACGGCCGCGCAACCAGCCAGCGGCTCCCCACATTCAATCCCTCGGACGATCTGACCTGGACCAGGAACAAACACACCATCACAGCAGGCCTCAACTTTCGTTTTATCCGCAACAACACGTCGCTGTTTACATCGTCGTTTGCCCGCTACGGCTTTGGCGCGACAGAGCTGATCGGACTGGGTGCGGATATCCAGAACGCGCTCACCGCTTATATTCAGAACCGAACCGGAAATCCAAACGTGGAATTGGCCGACCCGACGTCGGCTGCTTACGGCATGGCGGTGCTGCTCGGGCTGGTGAATGACAATTTCTACACCGATCAATTCGACAAGAAGGGAAACACGCTGTCGCAGGGCACTCCGCAGGCGCGCTCTTTTATCGAACGTGATTACGGCGCCTACGTGGGGGACAGCTATCGCGCCACGCGAGAGCTCACGCTGAACTTCGGACTTCGATATGAGAATTTCCGCCCCATCTACGAGGCGAGCGGAACGCAGGTGACTTCCACTGTTCCGTTGAACCAGTATTTCGCCACTCGCAATTACCTTCAAGGCCAGGGCGTGCCTCAGAACGCGATGCCCAACGCAATCCTCAGCTGGGATTTGAACGGTCCCGCCAACGGCAAGCCGACATGGTGGAGCCCGAGCAATCTGAATTTCGCGCCGCGCGCCGGCTTTGCGTACGCTCCGCAGAACCGCGGTGAGCTTGCGCGAAAATTATTTGGAAAGGCTGGTGTGTTCCGCGCGGGCGCCGGTATGGTTTACGATCGCTTCGGAAGCGACCTCGTGGCCCAGTACGATCAATATGGCTCGATCGGCCTGGCCACCGCGACGAACTTTCCCGATTCATACAGCTTCAGCACCAGCCCGAGGTTCAACGGTTCGGCGCCGGCGGTACCCGTCAATCCGCTGCAGCCTTTCCCTTATACGCCGCCGCCGATCGCGGCAATCGCGGGAGATTTTCTGGGCATCTCGACGAATCTCAAGCCTCCATATTCCTACGTGTTCAATGCCAGCCTGGAGCGGGAGATTCCCGGTAATTTGACTTTCGAAATCGGCTACACCGGGCGGCTTTCACACCGACTGCTTCTGCAGGGCGACGTTTTCACTCCGCTGGAGTATTACAAAGAACCGAAATCGGGAATCAGCTGGGAGCAAAACAACGCCAAGGTGCGCGCGCTGTATGATGGCGGTTTAACCGCGTCCGCGGTGCAGAAGAAACCGGGCCTCGTGCCGGCTCTTCCGTTCGTGGAGAATCTGTGGCCGGGTCTCAAAGACGCCGTTTTTACGGGGAGCGCGTCTGCGAATTACTTCCAGTGCGTCTACGGGGACTACAACGGCAGCTACCTCGACTGTCTTCACGCGTTGGATCGCAACACCACCAGCTCTTACGTTGACGGTAACTGCCTGACCATCACGGGATGCTATACGTTTTTCAATATCCAGGGCAGCTCCATGCCGACCTGGATGAATGCCGGCAAGGCAGCCTATCACGGCATGACGCTCTCCGTTCGCCGCCCGTTTCGGAACGGAATGGCGTTCGACTTCAATTACACGTGGTCCCACTCCATCGACAATGCATCATCCGCGGAGTCCGGCGCCGGAAAGCAGGGAGCGGCGATCCAAAATATTTTCAATGTCGATGAATTCCGGGGCTCCTCGGATTTCGATGTTCGACACAACATCACCGCGAATTATCTGTTTGAGCTGCCGATCGGAAAAAACAAAGCGCTGTTCGGCAATGCTGCGGGATGGGTCGATCAAATCATCGGCGGGTGGCAGATCTCGAGCATCATGCGTTATCGCACCGGGCTGCCGACCACGGTTGCCGGCAATCTCGCCTACAACGCCAATTACTGGCTGAGCTCCCTCGCGATCGTGACCGGGCCTGTGAAGACGAAAGTCGCGTTGGATCAGAACGGAAATCCAAGCATCTTCGGCAACACCAATGCGGCCGACTCCTTTGCGGATGAGTTGCCGGGCCACAGCGGTACTCGGGCCCCGGTCCGGCTGGCGCCGTACTTCAACACGGATCTCACTCTGCAAAAGACGTTCAAGCTGCCCAGGGAAGGGCACACGATCCGCTTCCGGGCAGAGGCGTTCAACGCGTTCAATACAGTGAACTTTACCAACCCAAGCCTCGCGCTCACGGCTCCGCTGACGTTCGGTGAATTTCAGCAGACCACGCCGGCGCGAGAAATGCAGTTCGCGCTGCGTTACGAGTTCTGAGGGATTAAACACAAAGACACAAAGGGCACAAAGACACAAAGAAAGCCGCCATCAAGGATTTATTTAAGGCGGCCTTCTTTGTGTCTTTGTGCCCTTTGTGTCTTTGTGTTTAATTCCACTACAATCAAACGATGAAAAACCTCGCCGCCGCCACAGCCTTAACTGTATTCATTCTTCAGCTCACTCTCATTGCGGATGAAGGAATGTGGACGTTCGACAACCCGCCCCGCAAGCAGTGGAAAGACCGTTACAACTTCGAGCCGTCCGACCAGTGGCTCGAGAACGTGCGTCTTGCGTCGGTGCGTCTCAACGACGGCGGCTCCGGTTCGTTTGTTTCACCCAACGGCCTTTTGATGACCAATCAACACGTCGCCAGCGGGCAACTCCAAAAAGTTTCCACGCCGGAGCGCGATTACACCCTCGAGGGCTTCTACGCAAAAACGCGAGAGGAGGAACTCAAGTGCCCGGATCTCGAGATCAATGTGCTGGTGTCGTTCGAAAACGTGACGAAACAGGTGCAGGGAGCCGCGAAGCCCGGCGCGCCGGACAAGGACGCCAACGAACAGCGCAAGGCAATGATGGCTACCATCGAAAAGGAGTCCACCGACAAGACCGGTCTTCGAAGCGAGGTCGTCAAGCTCTATAGCGGCGGCGAATACTGGCTCTATCGATACAAGAAGTACACCGACATCCGGCTGGTGTTTGCGGCGGAAGAACAGATCGCTTTCTTTGGCGGCGATCCCGACAACTTCACTTACCCGCGATATGACCTCGACGTGGCGTTCTTCCGCGTCTACGAAAACAATCAGCCGTTGAAGACGGAGCACTACTTCAAGTGGTCCGCGGCCGGTCCTGCCGACGACGAGTTCGTCATTCTTCCCGGCAATCCAGGTTCGACGAGCCGTTTGCTCACCATCGCGCAACTCAAGTATCAGCGTGATGTCGGAAATCCCCTTCAGATGCAGGTGTGGACTTCCCGGCGCGATGCGCTCGCGGCCTTTGCCAAGGCGGGCCCGGAGGCGGCGCGACGCGCGGGAGAAATCCGGCGAAGCCTGGAGAATTCCATCAAGCGGCTTGTGGGCCAGCAGGAAGGCCTGCAAAATCCGCGAATGATGGCGCGCAAGGAAGCGGAAGAAAAAGACCTCCGTGCTCAGATCGTTCGCCGGCCGGATCTTCAAAAGGCCTATGGCGGAGCGTGGGACCGGATTGCTTCCGCATACGCCGGCCTGCCGGCGATGGCAAAACGCATCGCTTTTACCACGCTTACTCCGTCGCGCCTCGGCCAGATCGCCCAGACGCTGGTTCTTTACTCGGAAGAAACTCAGAAGCCGAACGACCGCCGCTACGACGAATTTCGAGAATCGAATCTGGAATCATTGCGCTTCAGCCTGCTTTCCCCCGCGCCAGTTTACAAAGACATGGAAGAAGCGGTCCTAGCGGCGTGGCTGGCCGAAGCACAGAAGACGCTGGGAGGGAATGACCCGATGGTGAAGGCGGCGCTTCAGGGCTCCACGCCCGCCGCCGTAGCCAGGACTGTTCTCGGCAGCACTAAACTCAACGACGTTGCAGCCAGGAAAGCGCTGCTCGAGGGGGGCGCGGCTGCGATCGCGAAGTCCGACGATCCGATGATTCAGCTTGCCCGCCGGATCGTTCCCGTTTACCAGGAGCTTCGTGCGTGGAGCGAAGCGAACATTCAAAGCGTCGACACGAGCGCAGGCCAGAAAATCGCGGAAGCGCGGTTTGCCGTGTATGGAAAGACTGTGTCTCCGGATGCCACGTTTACGCTTCGTCTAAGCTACGGTCGAGTGCTGGGCTACGAAGAGGACACAACGTTCGTGCCGTACAAGACCACTTTCTTCGGCATGTACGACCGCGCCCGCAGCTTCGACGAGAAGCCCCCATACAATCTTCCGAGACGATACAAGGAGGGAATGTCGAAGATCGACCTTTCCACTCCGCTGAACTTCGCTTATACGGCGGATACCATCGGCGGGAACTCCGGAAGCCCCGTCATCAACCGAAACGCCGAAATCGTGGGTCTCAATTTCGACAGCAACATTCAGAAGCTGCCGAATCGCTACTGGTATGTCGACGAAAGCGAAGGCGGGCGCGCCATCGGCGTCCACAGCGCGGCGATCATCGAAGCGATCCGGAAACTCTACGGCGCTCAACAACTGGCGCAGGAAATTACAGGGGGGACGTAACCACAAGAAGCACAAAAGGCACAAGAGGCGGCAAACTGGCTATTCTTGTGCCTTTTGTGCTTCTTGTGGTTTCTTCCCCTTAGTACTTCTCTCGCTTCAGGATGTAATTCAGACCGCCGACCCGGAACCACCGGTACCCGTATCCCTCGAGCACAATCGTATGTTTGCCGTTGGATTCCGCGCGGCTCTCGTCTCCAACGAGTAAATTCACCAGACGATCTCCTTCCTTGACTCCGACGTCGAGCTGGATGCTTGTCGGCTTGTCGTCAAAGTTGTGCAGAGTGAGAAGAGAGTTGTTGCGCCAGTCATAGCGCAGGGCGAGAACACTCGGATTCCCGGTCTTGAGAATGGCGCAGGTACCCCAACCCATCTCAGGGCACTCCTTCCTGAATCGAATCATGCGTTCGGTCCAGTTCAGCATGGAATTGGGATCGCAGCGCTCTGAGGCGACGTTGATGAGCTTGTAGCTCCAGACTCCCTCGCCGATAACGGGCAAAATCGTTTTCTCCGCGGTTGAGAATCCGGCGTGCGGCTCGTCGGACCAGTGCATGGGAGTGCGGACCGAATCCCGTTCCTTGAGATCGAGATTGTCACCCATGCCGATCTCATCCCCATACCGCAGGACCGGTGTTCCGGGCAGTGACAGCATGAGACTGTAGGCGAGTTCCAGCTGAGGCCGGCCGCCGAGCATGGGAGCAAGCCGCCGGCGAATGCCGCGGTCGTAGAGTTGCATGTTTTTGTCGGGCCCGAACCTCGAGAACACAGCGCGGCGCTGCTTCTCGGTGAGGCGTCCGAGATCGAGTTCGTCGTGGTTTCTCAGGAACAATGCCCACTGGGCAAATTCCGGAATCCGCTGCGTCGCCCGGATCGAGCGGGCGAGCGGCCCGGCGTCGCCCGATGCGAGCGCATAGAACATGTGTTGATTCACGTAAAAATTGAACAGCATGTGCATGCGGTCGCCTTCGTCGCCGAAAAAGTCCTGGTCTTCGCCGGGAACGACGTTGGCTTCGCCGAGGAGGATCGCGTCGCCCTCGCGCCATTGCAGGAAATCCCGCAGTCGCGTCAGGTATTCGTAGTTCAGGAAACGCTTCTTTCCGGGCTTGCGACGTTCGATCATGAACGGAACCGCATCGACTCTGAATCCGGAGACTCCGAGCTCGAGCCAGTAGCCCATGATCCGTTGAATTTCTGTTTGAACGGCGGGATTCTCTGTGTTGAGATCCGGCTGGAAGTCGTAAAACCGGTGGTAATACCACTCGCGCGCGATCTTGTCGTAGCTCCATATCGACTGCTGGACACCGGGAAACACCACGCCCTTGCGGTAATTGGCAGGCCGTTTTTTCGACCACACATACCAGTCGCGATACTTCGACTTCCTGTCTGCGCGAGCCGCCTGAAACCAGGGATGCTGGTCCGACGTATGGTTCAGAACCAGATCGATGATGATGCGAATGCCGCGTTGCTTTGCCTGATTCGCGAAATCGACGAAGTCCCCCGACGAGCCGTGACGCGGATCAACGCCGTAGTAATCGGTGATGTCGTAGCCCGCGTCGCGATAGGGAGAAGGCTGAAACGGCTGCAGCCATATGCAGGTGATACCCAGTCCCGACAGGTAGTCGAGGCAGCGTGATAGTCCTTCGAAATCCCCGATGCCATCGCCGTTGGAATCCATGAACGTTCCAACATTGAGACTGTAGATAACCGCGTTCTTATACCAGAGATCATCGATCATGAGCGCTCCTGTTATCCAGAGTACCTTGAAGTCTCGCGGCTGGTCGATCGCAGCCGCGGAGCGGCGTGAGAGTGCAGCCCCGGGCGCAGGCCCGGGGTAGAAGTCGTTTTGGACAAGCCCGGAGGGGCGAAAGAGTCTCTGGAATCTTTCGCCCCTTCGGGGCTGACCGGTTAACCGGACAGAACCCCGGGCTTGGCGCCCGGGGCTACACTCTCACGCCGCTCCGCGGCTGGGATCAAGTGGATGCCTTCGCAAGGAGAGGAATTAGTTGCTCACGTTGCCAAGGGCAAGAAGAAGTGGTATGACTCCTCGAGCCATTTGCAGAAGGGGAACAAATGAAAACTGTTTACGCAGTGATAGTAGCCGGGGCATTTGCGTTCGTGCTGATTACGATGACAGGCATAGCCCAGCAGCAGCCGGCCCCGCCGGCCGCGCCGGCCGCGCCGCCCGCTCCGATGCCGGGGATCCTCCAGAATTACAAGCCGGTCACGGGCGATCGTCTGAAGAAGCCGGAAGACAGCGACTGGCTTATGGTCCGGCGCACGTATGACGGTTGGGGCTACAGCCCGCTCGATCAGATCACGGCGGGCAATGTGAACAAGCTCCAGCCGGTGTGGGTGTTTTCGACGGGCATGGTCAGCGGCCATGAGGCGCCGCCGATCATCAACAACGGCGTGATGTTTGCGGCGACACCGGGTAATCAAGTCATCGCAGTGGAAGGCAAGACCGGCCGGATTCTCTGGCGCTTCCGGAGGCCGGCGCCTGAAGGGGCGCTGCTGCCGCACCAGACGAGTCGCGGTGTGGCTCTGTACGGCGACAAAGTTTTCTTCGCTGCCGGCGAAGCGGTGCTCATTGCAATCGATGCGAAGACCGGCAAGGAACTCTGGACCACGACGGTGGCCGACAACAAAAGCGGCTACTACATGACGCTGGCTCCGCTGGTCGCGGACGGAAAAGTTCTGGTTGGCGCCTCCGGAGGCGAATTCGGAATCCGCGGCTTCGTTGCTGCCTTCGATCCGGACACCGGCAAAGAGGTGTGGAGGGTTTACACCGTGCCCGCCCCGGGAGAGCCGGGCAGCGAGACCTGGCCGAAGGGCGATCAGTGGAAAAACGGCGGCGCCTCCGTGTGGGTCACCGGCAATTACGATACGGAAACCAACCTTGCGTTTTGGGGAACCGGTAATGGCGGTCCATGGATCGGCGATCAGCGTCCGGGCGACAATCTTTATACTTCATCGACCATTGCCATCGATGTGGCCACAGGCACCATCAAGGGACACCACCAATACGAACCCAATGAATCCTGGGATTGGGATGAAGTCTCTCCGCCGATTCTGGTGGACTACAAGCGTGGCGGAAGGACCATTAAAGGGCTGATCAACGTCGGCCGCGATGGCTATCTCTGGTTCCTCGAGCGCTCCAGCGGCAAGATCAGCTATGTCGAGGGCAAACCCTTCGTGAGGCAAAACGTTTTCAAGAGCCTCGACCCCGAAACCGGACGGCCGCAGATCGATCCGGACCGCAAACCCGGCACCGGCAAAATGGCCGACTTTTGTCCATCGCTGTGGGGTGGGAAGAACTGGCCGCCAATCGCATTCAGTCCGAAAACGCGCATGATTTACATCCCGGCCAATGAGAATATCTGCGGAAACTCCACGGGAGTCGAAGTCCAGTACGTGCCGGGCCGTGGTTTCACCGGCTCGAGAGGCAGCACCTATTTGCTGCCGGAAGCCGACCACATCGGCGAAGTTCAGGCGTGGGACGTGGACACGGGAAAGAAAGTCTGGACGCACAATTACACCAGGTCTCAGAACTGGGGCCCGATGCTGGCCACCGGCGGCGGGCTGGTTTTCAGCGGTGGGACAAACGATCGCATGTTCCATGCATTCGATGCGAAGAGCGGTAAGCTGCTGTGGGAATTTCCGACCAACTCCGGCATCACGGGCCAGCCGTCATCCTTCATGGTCGATGGCAAGCAGTATGTCGCCGTGCAATCGGGCTGGGGCGTCGACGCCAACGGAATGCAGGGCGTCCTCAATAGAGGACGGCCGGGAGAATTCCCGGAAGTGCCGCAGGGCGGCGCCATCTGGGTATTCGCGGTGAAGTAAAGATAACTGCTGGGGAAATTCGGGGACAGACGTATAAATCCCCTAATTACGATTGAAGGAGCCCTGGATTGTAATTAGGGGATTTATACGTCTGTCCCCGAATTTCCCCATAGAATCGTCAGCCGATGACGGACCTTGAAGTACCTGTCTTGATCGCCGGCGGCAGCCTTGTGGGCATGTCCACTGCGCTGCTGCTGGGACACCATGGGATTCGCGCGCTTGCCGTCGAGCACCATCGCGGCACGGCCATTCATCCGCGTGCCGCACAAATCAGCCAGCGGACGATGGAGATTTTTCGCACCGTGGGCGTCGAGCAGATCGTGCGCGAAAAGTCGGATGAGCAGTTCGTGCAGGATGGCGCGATCATGGCGGTCGAGACGCTGGCGGGAAAAGAGATCGGGTACTTCATTTCGAATCTCAACGAAGGCGTGCGCGATGTCAGTCCGACCGAGCGTGTCTTCATTTCCCAGAGTCTGCTCGAGCCGTTGCTGAGGTCGCGCGCCGAGGAACTTGGAGCGCAATTACGGTTTGGGACCGACATGGTGTCGTTCGAAGAGGATTCGAACGGTGTCACTGCGGTTATTCGTGAGCGGGACGGCGGCAAGACAGAAACTGTTCGGGCGGCCTACATGGTGGCGGCGGATGGCGCGCACAGCAGAGTGCGCGAACGCCTCGGCATCGAAATGCGGGGCCGCGGCGCTTTCTCGAACAGCGCCACGATTTATTTCCGCGGGAATGTCGCGCCGCTCTTGCGCGGCCGGAATCTCAGCGTCATCTACGTCACGAATCCAACGTTGCGTGGTTTCTTCCGCTTCGAGAAGCCGTTCGATTCGGGTTTTCTCGCGGTCAACGCGCTCGGCGACGCGAAGAATCCGATAACGGACGTCTCGACCGGCCTTACCGAGGAGCGTTGTCTGGAGTTCATTCGAGTGGCGCTGGGCTCGAACGAAGTTCCCATCACGGTCGAGAATGTGATGCCATGGAAAGCCGCAGCCGACGTGGCGGATTGTTTTCAGCACGGACGTGTCTTCCTTGCCGGCGATGCCGCTCACGTCATGCCGCCAAATGGTGGCTTCGGCGGCAACACCGGCGTTCAGGACGCGCATAATCTCGCCTGGAAGCTGGCGATGGTCTTGAAGGGAACCGCAGGGCCCGAGCTGCTTTCCACCTATGAATCCGAGCGTCGGCCTGTGGCCGTGTTCACGGTCGAGCAGGCGTATTCGCGCTACGTCACGAGAACAGCTCCGTATCTGGGAACCGGCGGAATTCAGCCTGTCGAAAACGATTTGAACGTCGAGCTTGGATATTGCTATGGCGATGACGGGCGCGTTCACGAGAATCCTCGGGAGTCGAAGGGCCGGCCGGGTACGCGGGCTCCACATGTCTGGATCGAGCACAAGGGCCGGCGGATTTCCACGCTGGACTTGTTCGGCCGCAACTTTGTGTCGTTGACTGGCCCGGATGCCAGGCCGCAGAAGATGCATCAGGATGCGGATGTGCACCGGATCGATGATCCAGCGTTTCTCGAAGCCTATGGGATCACTGCGGCGGGCGCCGTGCTGGTCCGCCCCGATGGTTTTGTGGCCGAGAGAGAGAATCCGGATGAAGCCTGAAAATTGATTAGTGATTGATGATTAATGCACTTGGAAAGATGACTCGATTTTCTATTTTCCAAGCGCATTAATCATCAATCACTAATCAATTTTCAGGCTTCATCCGAAGTTTCCCTTCATCCGGATTTTCTTTGTGCCTTTGTGTTTCCATCACCCCTCGCCTAGAATCAAGCACACATTTAACTAAAGGAGGAAGTATGGCTCAGAAGCTATGGGTTCTCGTTGTTGTTCTGTCGCTGATGGCCGGGGGGACGGCGGCTGCCCAGGATGCACGGGCGATCCTGCAAGCTGCTTCAACAGCCATCGGTGCCGGTAATGTGAAATCGATTCAATATTCGGGGACGGGATGGAACGCTGCCGTGGGGCAGAGTTTCAGTCCAAATGAGGACTGGCCGCGATTTGACATAACAAGTTACACGCGGACCATTGATTACGATGCGAGATCCTCGCGAGAGGACCTCACCCGCAGGCAGGGAAACAACCCGCCGCAGGGCGGCGGAGGAACGCCGCTTCAGGGTGATCAGCGGCAGGTAACGCTGGTCAGCGGTAACTACGCCTGGAACGTGGCCGGTGAGACGGCGACTCCGCAGGCGGCCGCTGCGGAACTCCGGCAACTCGATATCTGGCTAAGTCCGCACGGCTTTGTCAAAGCGGCGATGGCTGCGAATAATGCCACCGCGGCCTCAATGATGCTGGGCGGAAGCAAAGTGACGATCGTGACGTTCACGGCGCTTGGCAAGTATCGGGTGAACGGCACAATCAACAGCCAGAATCTGGTTGAGCGCGTTCAAACGTGGGTTCCAAATCCGGTTTTCGGCGATATGGTTTACGAGCACCGGTACACCGAGTACAAGGATTTCAACGGTGTAAAATTCCCCACGGTGCTCCATTCGCACCAGGGAGACCCGAGCCAGAACCCGGGCCACAACTGGATGGAAGTCCGGGTGACCATGGCGCAGCCGAATCCGACCGCGACGGCGCTCAACGTTCCGGAGAATGTCCGCGCGGCGACGATTGCACCGGTACGTGCCGAATCTCAACGGCTGGCCAATGGTGTATGGCTGATCGCCGGTGGATCGCACAACAGCATGGCTGTCGAATTCAAGGATTTCGTAGCGGTCGTTGAGGCGCCTCAGGATGAGGCAAGGTCTCTGGTCGTGATCGCCGAAGTGCAGAAGCTTGTTCCAAGCAAGCCGATCCAGTACGTAATCAACACACACCACCACTTCGATCACTCCGGCGGACTGCGTACGTACGTCGCACAGGGAGTAACGGTCGTCACGCACCAGCAGAACCGGGAATTCTACGAGCGAGTCCTTTTCCATCCGGGACAGCGGACGTTGCAGCCGGATTTGTTGTCCATGCGGTATCCGTGGTTCGCGGGAAATCGCGTTCCTCCGATCGAGACCGTCAACCAGAAGTACGTTCTAAGCGACGGCGCGCGGACCCTGGACATTTATCCGGTGCAGGGTCTCGCCCACAACTCGAACATGCTGCTCGTGTATCTCCCGACTGAGAAGATTCTCGTGAACGCGGATCTGTACGGGCCGCCGGCAGCAAACGCGCCGGCTCCCGCTCCGAACGCCAACATGAGATCGCTTCGACAGAACATTCAGCGGCTCAAACTGGATGTTGCCCAGCATGTACCTATTCACGGTGCGCCCGGACCGAATGATCAATTCATGAGAATCGTCGGCACCGGCAGTAACTAGACAAAATGGGAGAGTAGCCGCGCAATCCGCGGCTACCTCCCGATTTTCGAAGGAGGCGAGTATGCGGTCGGCAATAGTGCTCTTATTGGTTCTGGCTGCGGCGGTATTTGCTGTGGCGCAGACGCGGACAGCGAAGACGCTGGATATCTATTTAATAGATGTGGAAGGCGGCAACTCCACGCTGTTCGTTTCGCCGTCAGGTGAGTCATTGCTGATCGACACGGGAAACGGCGGCGCCGCTGCTTCTCGTGACGCTGATCGCATCATGGCGGCGGTCAAGGATTCCGGCGTCAAACAAATCGATCACCTGATCACGACGCACTGGCACGGCGATCACTTTGGAGGCATGGCCGAATTCGCGGGCCGCATTCCGATTCGAGAGTTCATTGACCATGGCCCGAACATTCAGCCGGCGCAGGCGGCCGATGATTTTCTGCAGAAGGTCTATCCGGGGCTTTACGGCAAGGCCAAGCACACGGTCGTAAAACCCGGCGACAAGATCCCTGTCGCGGGCCTCGACGTCCGGGTAGTGGCTTCGGCGAGCGAGGTCCTGAAGACGCCGCTGCCCGGAGCGGGAAAGCCGAACCCCTATTGCGCGACGTTCAAACCTCAGGAAATCGACAAAACGGAGAATGCGCAGTCGGTGGGCAGCCACATCACCTTCGGCAAGTTCCGGGTGTTACATCTCGGCGATCTGACGGTCATGAGGGAATTCGAGCTGATGTGCCCGGTAAATCGCCTCGGGACCGTGGATTTGTTCGTCGTGTCGCACCACGGGCAGCCCATTTCGAATTCGGAGGTGCTTGTTCATGCGATCCAGTCGCGAGTTGCGATCCTGAACAACGGCACTCGTAAAGGCGGGCAACCGGATGCGATGAAGGTTCTGTTTTCAGCTCCGGGCCTCGAGGATCTCTGGCAGCTTCACTTCTCGCTGCTCAGCGGCCAGGAGTACACCGTGCCCGGAATGTTCATCGCAAACACTGTCGACGAACAACCGCAGGCAATGCCGATTGCCGCTACGACGGCGCCCCAGCCGGGCCCGGGCGCCGCACCGGCTCCGGTCCATAATGGCGCAGCATACTGGATCAAGGTTTCCGCCCAGCAGGACGGGTCATTTATTGTCACGAATGGCCGGAATGGTTTCAGTAAGACGTATAGAGCGGGTAGTTAGAAACAAGAATCAGCCGCGAATGACGCCAATGACGCGAATGGGCGCAAAACAAGTTCTTTGATGCGCCCATTCGCGTCATTGGCGTCATTTGCGGCTGATTTTTCTTGCTGATTCCAAATTTGACAAGAAATTGATCTATCCCAATTGCCCTGTCTGCGCGTTTTTTAGGACAATACCCTCGTTTAGAGGAGTCTTGATATGCGATATGCCCTTTTACTGGCCATCCTGCTCATGTGTGCGCCCGCCTTTGCTCAGGCCAACCTCGACGGGGTCTGGGAGAACCTTACCATTCTTCACGAAGACTGGCCGGATCGCCTGTTTGGTCCGGAACTTGGCGACTACACCGGCATCCCGCTCAACGACGCGGCACGATTACGGGCGGACGCATGGGACGCATCTCTCATAACGCTGCCCGAGTATCAATGCCGCGTGCATCCATCCGATTACGTTCCGAGTTTTGCAGCGATCCGCATCTGGGAAGAACGCGATAAGGATTCGCAGCAACTCATTGCGATTCATACGCACCACTTCGCGTGGGGCACAGAGCGAACCATCTGGATGGATGGCCGCCCCCATCCGCCGGAGTATGCGCTGCACACGGCCATGGGTTTCTCCACAGGCAAATGGGATGGGGATATCCTCACAGTCAACACCACTCATCTGAAAGAAGGCTGGATTCGCCGCAACGGCGTTCCCCGCAGCGACCGGGCGACCGTGACCGAGCACTTCATTCGTCATGACCGTCACCTGACGCTGATGACGGTGATCACGGACCCGGCGTATCTGACTGAGCCGATGGTCCGCTCACGCGACTACGTGTATCAGGAGAACCAGCAGATCGGCGCCTATCCTTGTGAACCGGTGGACGAGGTGATTCGCGAGAAAGGCACGATCCCGCATCACCTGCCGGGGACGAACCCTTTTCTAGATGAATTTGCCAACGCGCACAAATTATCGAAGGAAGCAGCCAGGGGCGGCGCCGAAACGCTGTATCCCGAATACGAGCAGAAACTGAGCGGCAAGAAATGAAACGAAAAATAACTGGCGCATTCATTATCGTCATCGCCGTGGCGGCGTTTACTTTCGCGCAGCAGAACCAGAACCTGAACGTCGAGGTCCACCTTTTGCCGGTGCAGGGAAACGTCTACATGCTGGTCGGCGCCGGCGGAAACATGACTGTACAGGTGGGCAAAGACGGCGTGCTGCTGGTGGACACGCAGTTTGCGGCCCTGTCCCCGAAGATCCTCGCGGCAATTCGGACGCTTTCGACCGGACCAATACGCTACATCATCAATACACACTTTCACGCCGACCATACGGGTGGAAACGCGAATCTTCGAAAAGCGGGGTCCACGATCGCAGGCGGCAACGTCTCATTCGACATCCGGGATGCGAGTGAAGGCGCTCAAATCATCGCGCACGAAAACGTAATGAACCGGATGCCCGCCGCGCCCACCGACGCGCTGCCGACGAGCACGTACATCGGCGACCTCAAGAAATTGTTTTTCAACGGCGAAGGCATAGAAATCATTCATCCTTCGGCCGCCCATACCGACGGCGACAGCATCGTATTTTTCCGGCGCTCGGACGTGATCAGCACGGGCGATATCTTCATGACCAACAGCTATCCGATCATTGACCTGGCCGCGGGCGGCAGCATTCAGGGGACGATTGATGCGTTGAACCGGCTTGTGGACATGATCATCCCGGTATACGGACAGGAGGGCGGAACGCTGCTGATTCCCGGTCACGGCCGTCTCTCGGACTTCGGCGACCTCCTTAATTTCCGGGAAATGACGATCATCATACGCGACCGCATTCAGGATCTGATCAAGAAAGGCATGACGCTGGAGCAGGTCAAGGCGGCTCGGCCGACTCGCGACTACGATCCACTTTTCGGCACGAATACAGGCTTCTGGACAACAGACATGTTTGTCGAGGCCGTGTACAAGAGCCTGAGTCCGAAGAAATAGGTTACTTGATGAAATATTCAACTTCCGGAATCTTCGTTTTGATGCTGGCTGTCTATCTCCACGCGCAGGCTCCTCCCCAGGGTGCCCGCGGGGCGCCGCCGACTGCCAAGGCGGCCGCCCCGATCGATCTGACCGGTTACTGGGTGGCTTTTGTCAGCGAAGACTGGCGTTTCCGCATGGTCACTCCGCCCAAAGGAGACTACCCGGATATTCCGCTGAATCCCGCAGGCCGCAAAATTGCCGATGCCTGGGATCCCGCAAAGGACGAAGCGGCCGGTGAACAATGCAAAGCGTATGGGGCTGCCAACATTATGCGAATGCCGGGACGGTTGCATATCACCTGGGACAACGACACCACCTTGAAAATTGAATTCGACGCCGGAACACAGACGCGTCTGCTTCGTTTCGGACCCGCGCCGGTTGCGGCCGCTCAACCCTCATGGCAGGGACAATCCGTGGCCACCTGGGAAGGGAGGCTGTTTCCGAGAGGAGGCGGACCCAGGTCCGGCAGCGTAAAGGCGGTGACGACGCGTATGCGTCCGGGATACCTGCAGAGGAATGGCGCGCCTTACAGCGCGAGTGCATCGCTGACCGAGTATTTCGACGTGGTGAAGGAACCGAATGGCGATCAGTGGCTCGTGGTCGAGAGCATCGTTGAGGATCCGGAGTATCTGACCGTACCGTTGGTTCGAAGCACGCACTTCAGGAAGCAGGCGGACGCAAACGGATGGAATCCCAGGCCCTGCAGCGCAAGGTGAGTCTTATGTGTTCGGGGGCCTGAACCGGACCTGGTGATTGAACATCATTCGGTAAATGGCCTTGTCCAAGAGGGGGAAAGTGATGTCCGCTTCGTAGCGGAGACTGACTTCCAGCGTTTCTCCCTTGCCGTTGATTAGAATCTCGTTTCCACGAATCGGGATCGAAAATGCCTCCGCTCTCACAAGCAACAAGGCCCGCAAATCCTTGGACGGCCGGTTCTCCATTCCGACAAGTTGAATGGCGTGCTGCATGGAACGCGCGAATTCCCTGTCTTTAGAGGAGATTTCTATCCACTGAAAAACCATGTGCGCATAGATGGTGCCGGCGACAACCCACAAAGCGAGGACGAGATATCGCCTCAGGTGCCTGCCGACGTTCAGGGTCAATTCGTCGTTTTTCGACACTTCTGCCCTCGTAATCATGGGGGATGTAGTTGCATGGGAGGTTCCGAAAGAGGGGGTTCTGTACGGTCAATGACTTACGCTTGGGGACACAGTCCGCAACGGCGGTGGGTTTCTTAATCGGGCTCAAAACCACCCAGAGAAATTCGGGGACAGACGTATAAATCACCTAAATTCAAATTCAAGAATCCTTGATCGAATTTAGGTGATTTATACGTCTGTCCCCGAATTTCTCACCATATAATACCGGCCCAATATGTCAACGGCTGCGGTGAAAACCACCACCATTGGAAGCTCGCGGGAGCAGGCGCGCGATAACTGGAACGCCGTTGTTGCGTCCACCGTCGGATGGACGCTGGATTCGTTCGACTACTTCATTGTCGTGATGGTCCTGACGGAAATCGCGACCGAATTCGGGCGGACGAATGCCGAGGTGGCGCTCACGGTGACATTGACGCTGGCCTTCAGACCGATTGGGGCTTTTTTGTTCGGCTTGCTCGCCGACAGGTATGGCCGGCGTATTCCGCTCATGATCGATGTCATTGCCTATTCCGTCCTGTCCGTGGCTTCCGGCCTCGCACCCAACTTCGCCACATTTGTCGTGCTGCGCTGCCTGTTCGGCATTGCCATGGGGGGCGAGTGGGGAGCGGGCGCATCGCTGGTCATGGAAAAGGTCTCGCCGAAATGGCGCGGTCTTCTGTCCGGCGTCCTGCAGCAAGGCTACACCACCGGCAACCTGCTGGCGTCGGTCGCATATTTCCTCATCGTGCCGCATTTCGGGTGGCGCGCCATGTTCTTCCTGGGCGGCCTTCCCGCGCTGCTTGTGCTGTTCATCAGGAGCAAAGTCAAGGAATCCGAGGTCTGGGAAAGGACGCGCCGCAAGGATTGGAGCCAGTTGTGGAACAGCGTGAGGTCCAACACCTGGATCTATGGTGTCCTGGGGATTCTTGCGGTGGCCCTCACTGCGATTGCAGGCCTCTCTTTTGCCGCCTCGCCGCTGGGAATGATTGTGATTTTTACCGGTGTGACGTTGATTTCCCTCATCGCGGACATGACATGGCGAGTCGCGGCAGGGCATCGACGACTGTTTTTCTACCTTGTAGTGTTTTTGACCTGCATGGGTTTCAGCGGCCACGGCACGCAAGACATGTATCCGACGTTCCTGAAGACTCAGCACGAATTCTCCGCCCGGGGCGCTGCAGTGATGACGGTGATTGCAAATCTCGGGGCGCTTGCCGGCGGGATCCTGATCGGCACACTATCGGATCGCTTCGGAAGGCGGCGGTCGATCGCTATGGGGCTCGGCTTTTCGATCCTGATCATTCCGCTGTGGGCTTTCTCTCCCGGAACCGCGCTGCTGGCTGTAGGCGCCTTCTTCATGCAGTTCGGTGTGCACGGCGCGTGGGGTGTCGTGCCGGCTCACATTTCAGAGTTGTCTCCGGATCACAGCCGGGGATTTCTGCCGGGATTTGCATATCAGTGCGGAATTCTGTTCGCAGGCATTGTGACGTACTTTGAAGCCGTGCTGGCGGCGCGCACCAGTTACTCGAATGCGATGGCGCTGACTGCGCTCGTTGTCTTTATTCTGACCGCAATCGTTATTTCGCTTGGTCCCGAGAAGAGAGGGATCCGCTTCGGATCCAGTCACCTGGTACAGCGGTAAACAAAGGCCGGCGGGATATTCATCCACACCACGGAACTCTTCGAAACCCTTCGAAAATACCTGGGCAACAGCTCCGCAAAACGCTTTCCCGGTGAAAGTGTGAGTCCATGGAGGTAGGCGAATGTTACAAATTTGCCATGGGGTTTGAGCACAGTCATTGTCGCGTCGAGCAATTCCACTTGCGTCGATTCGGAAAATGCCGCCCACGGGAGGCTCGAAACGATGCAGTCGACGGAATGAATGCCCATGCCGTCACAGATGGTCCGGACATTCGCAACGCTGTCTTCGACCAGAACCGCCCTTGGATGCCGCGCTTTGAACATGGCCGCCAGTTTGGGATTGACCTCGATGGCAACCAGTTTCGCGCCCGGCTTCAGTTCGCGCGAAATGTAATCCGTGAAGACGCCGGTTCCCGGACCGTACTCGAGAACAACATCGGCGGTCTTCAGGTTCAGACTCTCAATGACTGCTTTTGCAAGAAAGCTGGAACTTGGTGTAATGGCGCCGGTTACGTTCGGCTGGGAAATGAACTCGCGAATGAACCGCGTTGCATTCATCGACGCCAGGAGATGACTCTGTTGACCATGACGAAAACAGCAAAGCGCCCGTCAAGCATCATCGTGTGTTGAGTCAGTTCGACGGTGAGAGTACCCCCGTCTTTCCGGCGGTGTTTAACAGTGGCAACCTCGACGAGATTCGGCAGGTTTGGCATGCGGCACTGCTCCAGTTCGTCCGGTATGCAGATTTCGTCGATGCTCGGCATCTGTAAAAACTCGTCTCGCGAATACTTGTACAGACGCTGAGCCGACTCGTTTACGGCGATGAATCGGCGGGTCTGGCGATCGTGCACCCACATCGGTTCGGGATTGAAATCGAAGAGCAGCCGGTAGCGTTCTTCCGACTCGCGCAAAGCCGCTTCGGCGATGTACCGCTTTGTATTGTCGCGAACGTGCAGCAGGACGGCCCTGCGGCCCATGTACTCAATGACGGAGGAGCAAATCGACACGGGGACCTTCGTGCCGTCGGCCGTCAGGCTGAATCCCTCGACCTCGCCTTCCATCAGCTCTGCGTGTCCCGCCACGCAATAGCGGTATTCCTCCGGAACCAGCTGCGAGACATGCATTCCTACCAGTTGCCCCTGCGAGAGGCCGTGCAGCCTGCAGGCGGCCGGGTTTGCGTCCAGAACGTTCCCGTCGAAATCCTCGATAAAGATGGCATCCGGCGCGTGCTCGAACACCATGCGGAAGAGGTGTTCACGCTGCTGAAGCTCGTAGGTGGATAGGGCTGGCTTCATTGGGGATACGGGATAATGCTATGGATGACGCCAGGGTGTCAATGGCATTCGGTTTCTTGGGAATGAAGCCTAAAAATGGCAAACCAGCGGCGTAATTCGCGGCTGGTTTTACCGTAGAGCCTCCGGGATCGTCGTGAATACGCCGCCCGTGAAGCGGATGCCGATAACGCTGGCGCTTCCTCCGCCGCCTGTGACCAGTACGGGACCGTAGTGGTTTGGCGGGAGTGAAATAAGGTTAGTCAAGTAAGCCGCAAGACTCCGCCGCGCTGGGATCGGCTGGGTCACTGATCCGATGGGGATTCCGCTGCTGTTGTAAGCCGTAATCGTATAGGTCGTGCTTTGATCCGAGTCATTCGCGATGGCAATCGCCAGACTGGACGCCTCGCGGTTGTCCGCCAGGACCTGGACACTTCCGCCCGGTGGTGAAGAGAACACCGTCGCCTCCGAGATCTTCGTTCCCGATGCCGAATAGAAGGAATAGAGAAGCTGGGCCTCCACCGGCATCCCGCATTGCAGGGTGGCATAGCCGGACTTGAGGTCTTGCATGCTGTTGATCGAGGTTGTAATGGTCCAGGTACCCGCCGGGAAAGTATCGTAATTGAATGTGTTGCCGCCGTTGACCGTCAGCCCGTACAAGCGCAGCGTGCAAGTTCCGCTGGTGCTGCTCGAATTGACGATCATTATCGTGGTGCGATAGTAGTTGCCGTCACTTGTTCGGCCGTCCGCAAACTGAGGAAACACGTGGTACGTGGACGCGGTCGGCGCGAGCGCACCGCGATTGATGGAGGGGATGGTTGTAAATGCAATTCCTGTAAAACGTATACCGATTACGCTTGCTGCCCCGCCGCCGTTCGCCGTCACGATCACCTGCCCAAAATAGTCGGCCGGCAGGTTCACAAGGTCGCGGACGTACCTGGCGAGATTCGTCCGGGCGGCGATGATCTGATCCGCCGATCCGACCAGGCTTCCAGCGCTGTTGTACGCCGTAATGTTGTATGTTCTGCTCACATCCGAGTCATTCGCGATGGCAATGGCGATCTGCGAACCTCCGCGGTTGTCTCCAAGCACCTGCACCGTCCCGGCTGGTGGCGACGAGAACACGGTCGCCTCAGACATCTTCGCGCCGGCCGCGGAATAGAAGGAATAGAGCAACTGAGCTTCTACAGTCGCGGAACACTGGAGCGTGGCATATCCGGACTTCAGGGGCTGGGCGCTGCTGAAGGGCAGGACGGTCCATCCGCTTCCCCCGAACGTGAAGGTATAGGAACTCTGGAGATTCGGGGTCAGTCCGTACAGCCGGAATGTGCAATTCGCAGTCGTGGTGCTGCTTGGATTGGCGACCATGAGCGTGGTCCGATAGTAACTGCCGTCGCTCGCCCGGCCATCCGCGAACTGCGGAAAGACGTGGAAGGTCGCGGCCGTGGCCGATGTCGGAATGGTTACCGTGATCAATAGCGTCACGGTGGTCGCATTCGGGCTCGGTCCGGCGTCCGTTGCGACGACCGTAATCGTATTCGCTCCGCTGTTTAAGCCCAGCGTCCGGCTCCATGTGGCTATGCCGATACCGCTTGCCGTATCTCCTCCGGCGCGTACCCCGTTGACGGTTACCGACGAGATTCCGTTGTCGCCGCGGGCTGCATCAGTCGCTGTTCCCGAAATCGTGATGGAGGGTGAGAATACCGTCTGGCCTGACATATGGCTTGTTATCGTCAGCAGTGGCCCTGTGGTGTCTGTGCCGCCGGGTGGCGGGCCGGCCAGGCTGGCGCGGTAGTTCGCCACAAGCTGCATGGTCATGTTGAGCGTCAGGTAGTTTGCGGCGCTGCTCGGGGAACTGGGATCGATGCCGGTAGGCAATCCCTCGAAATTCACATTGGGATTGGACCAGTAATCGATCCTCGGGCAGTTGCAGCCCGCGTCGTAGGCCATGATGGTCCGAAACCTGTTCGTGCCCGTCTTGTTTTTATAGCCATTCGAGTATGGGTAGGCGCCCACGGGAACGCTGCCGTCGGAATTGAGGTCGTCCTTGGCGTGGTGTGCACCCATGTTGTGCCCCATTTCGTGACCGAAGGTGTAGTTACCCGTTGCGCATTGTCGTTCGGCAACGCTGAAGCCGATCGACGCCAGCGTCGACGCGGGCAGCGAAGGATTCGAGAGTACGTAGCCGATGCCACAAGTTGCCTCGGGAGTGTCTACCCAAAGGCTGACCAGATCTGCGCCATAGATGTCGCGCAGCGTAAGCGCCTCGGCTAGGACACTGTCTCCATTCCTAAGTCTCGTGAGATCCTGCGAGATGCTCGACGATTCGACGTAGTTGATCTCCTGTGTGTTGACCAGGCGGACACGCTGAATGACTCCACTGTTCATGTAACCCTGATTCGTCTCGGCAATGCCGAGCTGCACCAGTTGTTGCATGCTCGTCGTGCCTCCGGCGGCTTGCCGCGCGGCGGGTGTGTACAGGACGAGGACGTCGATCGTCGATCCGTCACCGGCGGAGGTGACGGCGTCCGAGGCCGTAACAGGCGCCGGCATGGCCGGAAGCGAGGCCGCGTCAGGAGGATCCGTTTCGTCTGGAAGCAGCGACTGATCGATTTCCAGCATCCACTGCGACCCATCCTCGGCTGTCCGGACCTGATAGACCTTTCCATCACCGCGCGTTGCGGAACCGATCAGCCGGTCTCCGGTACGGACAAAGGTCGCCTGGCCGTAAGGAGCGCCCTGCACCCGGCCGTACCACGCCACAGCATCTCCGGATTGCGGCACAACGTCCGTCCAATCGACGACCATTGAAACATCCGGAAAGAAGTCCAGCTTCGTGCCGCCGGCCGCAGCCTCGGGGCCTGGTTTCTGCTTTGCAGGAAACGCATCGGCTGCCGCGGAGCCGAGTGGGGGAAGACTGAAGTTGGAAGGCTGGATCCGCCGCACGCTGCGGTCGCGAAGGAAATGATCGGCAATTCTCGTCTGGGCGTGAGTCCCGGTATTCGACACCGAAATCAAGACCAGGACAAATGCGAGAAGGAAAAATCTGGTGCGTGTCATTCTCTTACTGGCTGCGCCCTATCGGGCTTGCATTCGCAGCCGCTCATTCTCTTACTGGCTGCGCCCTGTCGGGCTTGCATTCGCAGCCGCTCATCTTCTGTCGGGTGTTACCGGTTCTCCCTCTCTCGGGAATTCCTTTTGAGCGATCTCTCGAACCCACCACATGCCATCGGGGGTGGTTCGTATCTGATAGATCAAGCCATCGCCGCGAGTGATCGAGGCCGTAACGTTCTTCCCGGCGACCGCCATCGTCGCCTGGCCGGCGGGAGACCCCGCCACGGTGCCGGTCCAGACATAGCCGGCAGGCTGCCGGACAGGCTCGACGCGGCTCCAGCTTACGGTCAGGACGACATTGGGAAAGAAACTCATTTTTGTGACTTGAACCAGGGCCGCTTTCCCCCGCTTTTTCTCGATGAAAGACCGGGCCATTGCCTCGTCGAAGAGCTTCAGGTTAATGGCGACCGGGCGCACGCGGCGAACTCCACGCTCCTGTAAGTTTTTAGGAACGTTGGCCTTAATGCGTTTGGAAGAAAATGCGTCAGGCGTTTTTCCCGTCTGTGCAGCCTGGAGAGAACCCGCGCCGAGAAACATTGAGAGCAGAGTGGCTAAAAAAGACGGGGTGAGTCGAACTTTCATAAGCTATTGGACGGCGGTCTTGAGACCAACTGTTCAAACAAACCGAATCTTCGGGAAACGCACGTAGCCGCGGGCTTTACGCCCGCATCCAGGTACCTTTCAGAATTTTTTTGATTGCTTGAACACGGGCATGAAGCCCGCGGCTACGAGTCCGCTGTAGATAACTCCTAAAACTCAAATGGGGCTGCCCGCCGCTACCGGAAGCGAGCGCCAGCTTACGACAAACCGGGAGGCGGTGTCATTAAGACGTTTGCCGTACCGCAATGTAAGCAGCTGTAGAAGCGAAAGCCGAAACGCCGCCGGACATTTGCAGATGCGTTCAGGCGGACGAACGGGTCGCCCGAGCCGCATTTGCAGCAGACGTTGAAGTAGGAGTAGAGCGGGGTCAGCGAGGATCCGTCCCGCCCGAACACGAATCCCCATCCATAAAGGCTGAGGCGAGTGCCCAGAAGTTTGTCGATGATTCTTGTGCCTGCATTCAGAACAAACACGGAGTAACGGTGGTTGAACTTCATCAGGTAAGTAAAACTACTGAACAGCAAGCTGGATTGAAGCAGCCGCAGCCCGGTATTCTGCTCAACCGCATCCACCATGGATTGAAACGAGAACCGGTTGACGTGCCCGCCCTTCCCCGGAAAGATCCCTCGATACAGCATGTCGTCGAAGCCGAAACCATTCGGAACTGAAATCCAGATGTAGCCGTCCGGCTTCAGGACACGGCCGATCTCCTGAAGCGTCTTCACGTAATTCGCGAAGTGTTCCAGAGTGTGATTGCAGATGACTGCATCGACGGACTGCGGGCTCAGCGGGATCTCATTGGAAAGGGATCGGACGTAGTCAATGCGGTCTCCGCTGCGGCGCAATACGGAGGCATCGAGTGACACGTCGATGCCCACGATCCGGCATCGGTAGGCGAGATAGTTAAAACTTCCCGGACCGCATCCCAGGTCGACGGCAATCTGTGACTCGTTCAGGGTCGTGAGAATGTTGTTCAACTTGAGACTGGATTTTAGCCGCGAAAAATCAGCCACAAAAGGCACAAAAAGAAAGAAACTTCGGATGAAGCCTGAAAATTGATTAGTAATTAATGATTAGTGCGCTTGGAAAATGGACATTTGGCCAAGCGCATTAATCACTAATCACTAATCAATTTTCAGGCTTCATCCGAACCTTTTGTTAGATGTGGATTGTCTGGTCCCGAGCGGGTCCTGTGGACACCATGCTGATGGGCACGCCCAGATAATCCGCCGCAAACTTCAGGTAGTCCTGCGCTGCAGCGGGAAGCGCCGACCATTCCCGGATTCCAGCCGATGAAGTTTGCCAGCCGCGAAGATTCTTGTAGACGGGTTCGACATTGCCAAGGATTGCGGCATCAGCGGGGAAATCTTTAAGGACCGATCCCTTGTATTTGTAATCGACGCAGAAGGGAATCTCAGCGAATGTGTCGAGCACGTCGACCTTCGTGATGGCGATCGAGTCGAGCGCATTGACGAGAGTCGCGTAGCGGGCAGCAGGCCCGTCGAACCACCCGCATCGCCTGGGCCGGCCGGTGGTTGAGCCGAATTCGTTTCCTCGATCGCGAATTCGTTCGCCCTCTGCCCCGAGGCTCTCTGTAGGAAATGGTCCGCTGCCGACGCGAGTCGTATAGGCTTTCGTGACGCCCATCACGCGGTGAACATGCTTCGGAGAAATGCCCAGCCCGCTGGCAACGCCGCCTGCCGCGGCACTGGAGGAGGTCACGAAAGGGAATGTTCCGAGGTCTACATCGAGAAGAGTTCCCTGCGCGCCCTCGAACAGAACCTTCCTGCCGTTGTTGATGAGCCCGTTGAGGTACACCGAGGTATCGACGACAAAGCGGCGGATTCCCTCTCCGTATCGCGCATACGAATCCACGATCGATTCGGGGTCGATCGTCTGCGGATACTTCAGCGCTTCCAGCGTCCGATTCTTTTCTATAACCTGAGCGCGGATCTTTTCTCCGAGAGTTTCCGGATCCAGCAGATCGCAAACGCGCAAGCCGCGGCGCCCCACTTTGTCTTCGTAAGCCGGTCCGATCCCTCGTGACGTTGTGCCGATGCGGCGCTCGCCGAGCTGTTTCTCGATCGCGGCTTCGAGTACTCGATGGTAGGGAAGGATCAGATGGCAGCGATTGGAAACCCACAGGCGGCCTTCCACCGAAACGCTCATCATCTTTTCGATCGCCTGCGATTCTTCAATGAGCGCCAGCGGATCCAGGACCACTCCGTTGCCGATCACGCACTGCACGCGGGGCTGAAAGATTCCGGAAGGGATCAGGTGGAGAACGTGCCGCCGGTTTCCGACGTTGACGGTATGGCCGGCGTTATGGCCGCCCTGATATCGGGCGACGCAGTCAAAATGTTCAGAAAGGATATCGACGATCTTGCCCTTTCCCTCGTCGCCCCATTGAACACCTACAACGGCCAGATTCTGCGACATGACCTATAGATGCTTGTCGAGAGCTTTGACGATAACGCTCTTGTCGACAGCGCCAACAATCTGCTCCTTCACCTGTCCGTCTTTGAAGACGAGCAGCGTCGGGATGCCTCGGACGTTGAACCGCGCGGGCGTCGCTCCGTTGGCGTCCACATCCATCTTTCCCACCTTGACCCGGCCTTTGTACTCTTCGGCAACCGCCTCAATGGTCGGGGCTATGGCTCGGCATGGTGCGCACCATGCTGCCCAGAAGTCGATCAAAACCGGTGTGTTCGACTTCACGACTTCGCTTTCGAAGTTGGAATCCGTGATCTCAACGGTGCTAGCACCCATGTTTCCTCCCGAAAGAATTTACAGTATCTGGTGGGAAGCATAGAAGTCAATCGCGTATGCGGGCGTTGTGGAAGAGAAGGACAAAAAAAGATCTGACCAATGCTCAATTCCCAATTCTCAGCCGATTAATTCGGGGGACAGACTCCGAATTAATCGGCTGAGAATTGGGAATTGAGCATTGGTCAGATCTTTTTTTGTCCTTCTCTTCTACGCAACCACGTCAATCTTGGAGCCGCCGTTTTCCTCGACGTGACCATCGGGCCTATACACGGCGCCCGGCTTGACCTTCTCCCTCTTTTGTGGCGGCTCGCGTCGTTTCGGCAATTGCTGATCCCTCTGCCGCGCGGGGTCCACAATTGTTAATGGACTTATTGGCAAAATCTCCATAACGCCCTCTCGTACGAGTTATCGGCAGGAACTACTTCGGACTTTAGGGTTGAGGTGTATTATTTTTCCGTGGCATTCATACGTAGTAGAAACACCCGTTCTGATCGCATTGTAATTAGTGGTTTCGGCTGTTTGACTCCGCTGGGCAACACGCGGGACGAGCTTTGGGACGGGTTCCGTGGCGCGCGAAGCGGCATACGCCGGATCTCCGCTTTCGATCCTTCGCAATTTGCCGTTCAGATTGCGGGAGAAGTACGCAACACCGACCCGTTCCAGTCCCTTCACTCGAAAGAACGCCCCCACGTTTCGCGCACGGCGGCTCTTGCTGTTGTTGCGGCCCGGCAGGCGCTCGAGGATGCGCGGCTGAATCCGGAGATCCTTAACCTGGATGAGCGCCGGCGAATCGGCGTGATCTTCGGCAGCGGCGGGGGAGGACTTGAATTTACGGAAAGGCAGTACGCGCACTGGTTTCGAGGCGAGCCGAAGAAAGCCAGCGTCTATACGATTCCGACATCGACGATCGGCACGCTGAGCAGCGAGATTTCGATGGCGTTCAAGCTGCATGGCCCGAGTCACGTTGTTTCGACCGGATGCACCAGCTCCACTGACGCGTTGTTCTACGCCTGCGACGCTGTTGTGAGCGGACGCGCCGACATCGTCATTAGCGGCGGGGCGGACGCGCCGCTCGCGCCTGGAATTCTTGCGGGCTTCTGTCTGATGCGAATCCTGACCGAGTCGTGGAACGACAACCCGGAAAAGGGCTCGAGACCGTTTTCCTCCGATCGCGACGGGTTTGTGCTTGGCGAGGGCGCATGGGTTTATGTCGTCGAGACCGAAAAATCCGCGAAGGCGCGTGGCGCGCGGATCTATGCGGAGATCATGGGATACGGTTCGACATGCGATGCGCACCATCGCGTGCGTCTGGACGAATCCGGCGTCGAGCCTGCCCGCGCCATGGAGATGGCGCTTGAAGATGCAGGCCTGCGGCGCGGCGACATCGACTATGTGAATCTCCACGGCACGTCCACCGAGCTCAACGATCGCATCGAAACGCGAGCCGTCAGGCGCTGCTTTGGCGAAGTGGCTTCGCGCATTCCGATGAGCGCGACGAAGTCCATGCTCGGACATCCGCAGGGCGCCAGCGGCGCCGCCGGCCTGAGCGCCGTTCTGTTTGCCATGAGCGAAGGCTTGATTCCACCGACGCTGAATCTCGAAGACGCGGACCCGCAATGCGATCTCGATTACGTTCCCCTGATTCCTCGCAAGACCAGGGTGCGCTATGCGCTGGCGAATTGCATCGGCTTCGGATCCAAGAATTCGGCGCTGGTCCTCGGTAATGGTTAGGTTCGACAAGCGCGCCCAGGAAGACGAGATCATGGACGATCTCAGCCGGCCGAAGCATGAATTCGCGCAGGCGTATCGGGAGTTGACGCTCGTCAATCGATGGCTCGGAGGGATTCGGGCGATCGAACGCTTTTTGCCGTCGATTTCCAATCCCCTCATTCTCGACGTCGCCGCGGGCGCATGCGATGTCAGTGAGGCGCTCACCGAACGGATCGCTTCCCGGATCGTGGTCCTCGACCGAAATGCTGCAGGGCTGAAGCTGGCCAAAGGGTCGTTGCCTGTTGTCGCTGATGCGCTCGAGATGCCGTTTCGAGACCAGACGTTCGACGTCGTCATGGCTTCGCTGTTCTTTCATCACCTTTCCAATGACGATTGTGTGCGCGTGCTCTCGCACATGTGGCGGATTGCGAAACGGCTTGTGCTGGTGAATGATCTGCACCGGCATCCGGTAGCATACTTTTCCATTCGCGGGCTCACCGCAGTATTCAGCAAGAGCGCGATGGTGCGCCACGACGGACCCGTCTCCGTGCGGCGCGCTTTTCGGCCGGGGGAGCTTCTGGATATTGCGAGGCGGGCCGACGTGCCGGGACGGGTGTATCGCAGCTTTCCCTATCGACTGGTATTGGTGGCCGAGAAGTGACGAAACACGATGTCGTGATCATCGGTGGAAGCCTTGCCGGTGCAGCATGCGCTCGAGAACTCGCGCGGCGAGGCATCGATGCGGTGACGTTCGAGCGAGACCGGTTTCCGCGGGACAAAGTGTGCGGCGGATTTATTTCGCCCGGCGGTGTGGATTGCCTCGAACGGCTCGGTGTGCTCGATGATGTTCGCGCGGCCGGGGCAGTCGAGGTGAACTCGGCGAAGGTGCGGATGGGATCTGTCGAAGTGGATGTTCCGTTCGAGCGTTCGGGCCTGGGGATCTCTCGAAGCGCTCTCGACAGGATTGTGGCGGGGGCAATGGTGCGCCAGGGATCTGCGGTAAGCCGCGCTGTGCGGACGGATGCCGGGTTTGTAGTGAGCGGTTTGGATTTTGAAGTCGCGTGCTCGGTCGTGGTGGATGCTGCAGGCAAGCTGAGCCGTTTTACGCGGAGGCGGAGAGAGGAGGAATTCGGGATCCAATACACGGAGGAGGGGGCGCGCGGCAATGTGTTGGATTTCTGGTTCTTCGACGACGGATATGGCGGCGCTGTGTCGGTCGAGGGCCGGAGGTCGAATTTTTGCTTCCTTATTAATAAGAACAGACTGCCGCACTATGTGGAGCGGCGGCCGGCGTGCCTGGTGACGGGCCCGCTTGCGTATGATCGCCTGCCGGGGGATTACATCGCGGTGGGGGATGCCGCGGGCATGGTGGACCCGTTTTGCGGTGAGGGAATGCGGCATGCGCTGGATAGTGGAATGCTGGCGGCGCGGGTGGTGGCGCGAGGGATTCGCGGGGGCCGAGGATATGAGGAGATCCGTCGGGAGTATGAAGTGGAATGGAATGCGCGGTGGCGAACGAAGAGAGCGTTGGGTACGGTACTGCGAAAGATCCTTCGTTATAGCAAGCTTTCCCGGACAGCGTTTCGATTCATTCCGCCGCAGTTGTGGAACCGATTGTGGAACTGACGTCTTCAAATCACTACTCACTAATGTCCAATCACTAACAGGGTGCGGAAAAATGTTTGTGAACACGCAAACCGAACTGTAGCGGCGGTCTATGACCAGAATACAGCCGCGTAGCGGCGACAGAATGTAGCCCCACGCGCCAGCGTGGGGAATGCGTTGCAATTGAAGGTTAGCCCCCCTAGGGACGGAAGATTCTTCAGAACCATCTTTCGCTCCTACGGAGCTCGTAAATCGAGGTCTACCAAGCCCCCACGCTGGCGCGTGGGGCTACATTCTGTCGCCGCTACGCGGCTGTATTCGGATGCCTTCGGCAACTTTGAATTTATTTTGCGATTCCAGGAAAAACCAGCGCTCAAGAGTTTTCCGCAGCGGGCCGGGAAGAGGGATATGTCACTGCTCTATGTCTTAGCCGCGATCGCCATCTTCCAGGGCATCGTCTCGCTCCTTGACGGCATCCGCGCGTCGCGGTACATGCGGACGTTTCGGCCGAGACGCACCACCGGCGAACGCGTCCTGGTCTTTTGCCCGTGCAAAGGCATCGATCCGGAGTTCGAGAAAAACATCCGCTCGATCCTCGAGCAGGACTACTCGAACTTTTCCGTTCGGTTCATTGTCGATTCGCAGGACGACCCGGCATACCCCGCGCTTCAGGAGATCGGAATCCGGGACGTTCTCGTCGCCGGGCGCGCTTCCAACTGCGGGCAGAAGGTTCACAACCTCACTTATGCCGTTCAGCATGCCGCAACCCCCGCCGACATTCTGGTCTTCTGCGACTCCGACGCCCGCTTCGACCGGCAATGGCTCAAGAAGCTCATTGCGCCACTCGACACGCATGCCATCACCACAGGCTACCGCTGGTACGTCTCGTCTCGCTTCCATCTCCCCACACTCCTCCGCTCCGCCTGGAACGCCAGCGTCGTAAGCATGCTCGGCGCGCACGACCGCAACTTCGCCTGGGGCGGCTCGATGGCCATCCGACGCTCGACCTTCGATGAGATCGGCGTCCTCGACGCCTGGCGCGGTTCCGTCAGCGACGACTACTCCGTCAGCCGCGCTGCCCAACGCTCCGGCACAAGGATTGTTTTCGTCCCCGAATGCCTCGTCCCATCCCACGGAGAATGCACCTTTCGCGAGCTTCTGGAATTTACCAACCGCCAGATCACCATCACCCGCGTTTATCATCCGCGAATCTGGCGCATCGGCTTCATTGCACAGGCCGTCACCAGCATTGCATTCGTGACGCTTCCATTCACCTCACCGTTGCTATGGCTCACGATCTACGGGCTTTCCGCGGCAAAGGCCTGGATGCGTCTCAGCGCGGTCCGATCGGTCCTCCCCCAGCCGGGCTTGTCCAAGTTCGGCTGGTTCTATATTCTGGTCTCGCCGGCCATTGCGCTGCTGTATCTCTACAACATGATCTGCTCGGCGCTCGGCACAGACATCGTATGGCGACAGATACATTACAAACTGGTATCGCCCAACGAAACTCGCGTATTTGGCGACTCCGGCGCAAGCGGAAGCTGAACACGCTGATCTTCTTCGTCACCTCGCACTGCAACGCAACATGCGAGACGTGTTTCTACTGGGACGAGTTGAACCAGAAGGGCGACCTCTCATGGGAGGAGATCGTAAAGCTGTCCCAAAGCACGCCGCCGTTCACCGACCTGTGGTTCAGCGGAGGCGAGCCGACACTGAGAAAAGAGCTGGCCGGCATCATCGATCTCTTCGTGCAAAACAACGGTGTCCACTACATCAATCTGCCGACCAATGGACTGAAGCCATACCGCATTTACGAAGTCGCCGAGCATTGCCTGAAGGAGAATCCCGGCCTCGAGCTTCACGTCAATATTGCCCTCGACGGCCTTCGCGAATCTCACGACCTGATGCGCGGTGTTCCCGGCAACTTCGAGAAAGCGCTGGAAAGCGCGCGGCTGCTGCGCAGCCTCAAGCCTCAGTTCGGTCTCCGGCTTATCGTCAATGTCAACACGGTAATCACGCGAGACAATCTCGATGAGATCGTCCCGCTGGCCGAGCTGGTTCGATCCGAGCGGCTTGTGGACGGACATTACTTCAACCTGATCCGTGGCAATGCGAAAGATCCGGGACTGAAGAAACTCGAGCTGGAAAAGTTGCGGCGCATTTATCCGAGGTTGGCGGACATCCAGTGGAGCTACGCCGAGGGAATGTTCGACGACAGGAACCGGCTTGTGAAATGGATCAAGAAGGCGGCTTACGTTGGAACGCTCACCTTCCATCATCGGACTCAGTTTGAAAACCTTGAAACCCCGACGCGCTGGGCCATGCCGTGCACGGCCGGCGAGACATCGGCCGTCATCGACTTTGACGGCAGAATCCGTTCGTGCGAGTTGAGAAAGCCGATCGGCAATCTCCGGGATCACGACATGAATCTGAAAGTCTTCTGGGAAACACCCGCCCGGCGGAACGAGCCGCATCAAATCGAGTGTGACCAATGCTGGTGTACGCACGTCTGTTTCATTCATGACAGCCTGAGGTACTCGATGCGGACGATGTTCACGGAAGTCCCAAAGAATTTTTTCCTTCGAAAGGCCTGGTAGTTTTATGAAACCCGTACGTGTTCCCGATTTGCGATCGATGAAAGAAAAGGGCGAGAAGATCGCGATGCTGACCGCCTACGATTTCACGATGGCGCGGCTCCTGGATCGGGCGGGCATCGATGTGATTCTTGTCGGGGATTCGCTCGGGATGGTTGTACTGGGGTACGAGACAACCTTGCCGGTCACGCTCGACATGATCATTCATCACACGCGTGCAGTGAGCCGCGGCGCCAAGCGGGCGTTGATTGTTGCCGACATGCCGTTCCTCACGTTTCAGCTCAGCATCGAAGAAGCCATGAGAAATGCGGGGCGGCTGATCCAGGAAGGCGGGGCAGCGGCGGTGAAGATCGAGGGCGGCCGGCAGATAATCGACACGGCGAAACGGCTGGTCGATATCGGAGTGCCGGTGATGGGACACCTTGGGCTGACCCCCCAGTCGGTTCACCAGCTTGGCGGGTTCAGGCCGCAGGGCCGCGATTCGGAAGCGGCTGAGAAGCTGATGAAAGATGCGGAGGCCCTGGAGAAGGCGGGCGTGTTCGGGATCGTTCTCGAGTCCATACCTTCCGATCTGGCCGGGCGCGTCACGTCGAGTTTGAAAATCCCCACTATCGGAATCGGTGCGGGGACGCAGTGCGATGGCCAGGTCCTGGTCAGTTATGACGCGCTGGGATTGTCCGATGGCCCGATTCCTCCGTTCGCAAAGCAGTACGCGCAGCTTGCAGAGACCATCCTTTCCACGGCGCGCGCATACATCGAGGACGTCCGTGCGGGTGGACCCAACCGTTAAGGAAATCCGGGAAGCGTTGAGATCGGCTCGGAACTCGGATCAGGTTATTGGGCTGGTCCCGACAATGGGGGCGCTCCACTCCGGACACGAGAAGCTGATTCAGACGGCGAGGCAGGAGTGCGGGATTGTCGTCGTCAGCATTTTTGTCAATCCGCTGCAATTTGGCCCACAGGAAGACTATTCGAGGTATCCCCGGCCGTTCGGCAGGGACCTGGAAGTGTGCCAGCGAGAGGGAGTGGACATGGTGTTTGCGCCGTTTGTCGACGAGATGTATCCAGAGACTCAACTGGCCTTCACCGAAGTGATGCGGGTGAGCGAGGGTTTATGCGGCGCGTTTCGGCCAGGGCACTTCCGCGGTGTGGCCACGGTGGTGCTGAAGCTGTTCAATATCGTGCAGCCGGACCGGGCGTACTTTGGTGAGAAGGATATGCAGCAGCTCGCGGTGATACGGCGGATGGTGAAGGATTTGAATGTGCCGGTTGAGATTGTTCCGGTGGCGACAGTGCGGGAAGCGGATGGGCTGGCGGTGAGTTCGAGGAATCAGTACCTGGATGCGGAACAGCGGCGAGTCGCGCCGGTCGTGTTTCGCGCGTTGCAGGAAGCGGAGCGCTGGATACGAGCGGGGGAGAAGGACGCGGTAAAGATTCGCGCTGCGGCAACGCAGATTTTGAAGGAGGCTCCGGTCCGCGTCGAGTACTTCGAGGTCGTCGATCCCGAAGACATGCAGCCTGTCGCTACGATAACCGGCCCTGTCCGCGTTGCCGCGGCCGTGTGGCTGGGAACCACTCGCCTGATCGACAATGTGTTGGTGTAGGGTTCGGAGGGGAAAAAGGAGGATCTGACCAATGCTCAATTCCCAATCCTCAATTCTCGTTCCGATCGGATAAGAATTGAACATTGGGAATTGAGCATTGGTCAGATCCCCGGTTTCCATTCCATCTCTGCTATCCTACGTCTCTATGAAGAAGGATATTCACGTTGCGCACAGTCCCGACTCCGACGACGCATTCATGTTCTACGCTCTCGCCACGCGTAAGATCGATACGGGCGACCTCAACTACATTCATCTCCTGAACGACATCGAAACTCTGAACCGGAAGGCCATCGAAGGCGAATACGACGTGTCGGCGGTCTCCTTCCATGCCTACGCGTACATGGCGGACAAGTACGCGCTCCTGTCCTGCGGCGCCAGCATGGGGCGAAACTACGGTCCGATTGTCGTCTCCGGAAAACCCATCCGGGCCGAGAGCCTCGCCAGCAAGAGTGTCGCAATCCCGGGCACTCTCACAACAGCGTTCCTCACCCTGCGTCTCTTCGAACCCGAGCTTCAATTCCACGTCGTGCCGTTCGACAGGATTCTCGACCAGGTTCGCGAAGGAAAATACGATGCCGGCCTTCTGATTCACGAAGGCCAGCTCACGTATCGTGAGCTGGGTCTCCATAAAGTTCTCGATCTCGGCGAGTGGTGGCTCGGCACCACGGGTCTCCCGCTGCCGCTGGGCGGGAACGTCATCAAACGCGAGCTCGGCCCGGCTTTGATGAAGCGAGTCGCGGAGGACATTCGCAAGAGCATCCAGTATGGTCTCGATCATCGCGACGAAGCCATGGAGTACGCGATCCAGTTTTCCCGCGGCCTGGATCTGCAGCGCGCGGATCGATTTGTTGGAATGTACGTGAACGACCTGACGCTCGATTACGGAGATGAAGGACGGGAAGCTGTCAACCGCCTGCTCCAGGAAGCCTATAAGAAGAAGATCATTCCGCAACGTATCCAATTAGAATTTGTATAAGCGGTACACCATGGACGAAGCGACCCGGAAGAAGGAACTCGCTATCCGCCTTCTCAAGGAAGCCTACAAGCACCAGATGAACGGCGAACTCGAGGAGGCGGTCGAGGGCTACAAGAAGTCGATCGAAGCCTGTCCCACAGCCGAGGCCTACACGTTTCTCGGCTGGACATACAGTTTCATGGGACGCATCGACGACGCGATTGCGGAGTGCCACAAGGCGATCGAAGTGGATCCGACGTTCGGAAATCCATATAACGACATTGGTGCCTACCTTATTCAGAAGGGCGAAATCGATGAAGCCATTCCGTGGCTCGAGCGCGCTCTTCAGGCGCCCCGCTATGAAAGCTACTGCTTCCCCCACATGAATCTCGGCCGCGCCTTCGAATCGAAACGCGACTGGCTCCGCGCCAGAGAAGAGTATCGAAAAGCCCTCGCCGAGAACGCCGATTACAAAGACGCCGCCCGCGGGCTCGCCAGGATCCGCGGGTATTTGAATTAGCAACGAGAGGCGTCGTAATTCGCGGCCCGGAGTTTCGAGGGCGCGTATAGTGAAATCAGGAACAATCGTGCCCGACATGTCCGATCACAAATCTGATGAGATTGCATCTCCTTAGGATCATAATAAGCGCCTCCCCGGGAGGTACCCATGCGTAGTAAAGGCAAGCGGCGGAGCGCACCGCGGCAAGCGGCTGGGAAGCTATCCCATTCAGAAAGACGATCCGCAAAAGCGGTGTCGAAGTCGTCGTCGGCTCCCCAGCACCGGCCCACTTCGATTGTCGGCGTCGGAGCGTCGGCAGGCGGACTCGAGGCATTCGAGCAATTACTGGCCGCACTGCCGGCCGATTCCGGCATGGCGTTCGTTCTGGTCCAGCATCTCGCCCCGAAGCATGAGAGCATTCTTTCGGAGCTGCTCGGCAGGGCAACGAAAATGCCCGTTGTCGAGGTGACGCAGGGCATGAGGGTGGAAGCCAATCGCGTCTACGTCATTCCTCCCAACGCCGATATGTCTGTAAGCGATGGTGTACTGCACCTCTCTCCGCTGAGTCCGGATCGTGCGCGCCGCATGCCGATTGACCTCTTTCTCCGTTCCCTGGCCGAAGACCAGCAGGGCCGGGCGATCGGCGTCATACTCTCCGGTACGGCTTCGGACGGCACCCTGGGCCTTCAGGCCATCAAGGCGATGGGCGGCGTTACATTTGCCCAGAACGAAGAATCCGCGAAATACAGCGCCATGCCGCGCAACGCAGTCGCCGCCGGTATCGTCGATTTCGTGTTACCGCCCGAATTGATCGCGCGTGAATTGAAGCGTATCTCCCAGCACGTTCATGTTTTCGCCTCGGAAGACCCGGTTGAACCTGCCGCAGCCGGTGCTTCAGACGAGACACTTCAGAAGATCTTCTTATTACTTCGCAACATCAGCCGCGTCGATTTCAGCTTTTATAAGCCTGGAACCATCAAGCGCCGGATCGCACGGCGCATGTTTCTGAAAAAGGTCGACAGCCTGCAGGCTTACCTGCCGTATCTCCGCAAGAATCCCGAAGAAATCGAAGCGTTGTTCAATGATGTCCTTATCAATGTGACGGGGTTTTTCCGTGACCCTGATGCGTTTGAGACAATTCGGAAGCAGGCTTTTCCTCAAATATTGAGGAACCGGGCGTCCAATAATCCAGTTCGCATCTGGGTCCCGGGCTGTTCCACGGGAGAAGAAGCCTATTCGCTGGCGATCGTGTTTCTCGAATACCTGGTAGACAACTCTTCGAGCCTTCAGATTCAGATCTTCGCGACGGACGTCAGCGACGGAATTATCCAGAAAGCGCGTGCCGGGATTTATCCGGAAAGCATCGCTATGGACATTACGTCAGAACGGCTTCGCCGGTACTTTGTGAAGGTGGACGGTAGTTATCAGATCAGCAAGTCGATTCGCGACATGTGTGTGTTCGCCAAACAGGACATTGCCAAAGATCCGCCGTTTTCCAAGCTGGACATGATCAGTTGCCGGAATGTGATGATCTACATGGGACATGTCCTGCAGAAAAGGATCATTCCGCTGTTTCACTATGCCCTGAATTCGAATGGAATTCTGTTCCTCGGATCTTCAGAGACCGTCGGAGGCTTCGGAGAGCTCTTCATTCCCGTCGACAAGAAACACAGGATCTATACCAAGAAAATAGTTGCCATTCCGGTCAGCTTCGATTTTGTCCCTCGATTCGAGGAGGGGGCAGAAGGGAAGGCCTTGCCCGATGGCCTGAACCAGCGCGAAGACCTGCACAAAGTCGCCGACCAGATCCTTTTGGATCGATATGCTCCGGCCAGCGTTATGGTCAACGAGAAGCTCGACATTGTTCAATTCATCGGTCAAACCGGACGTTTTCTGGAGCCCGCGCCCGGTCAGCCCAGCCTGAATTTGCTGAAGATGGTCAAACCCGGATTACATGCCGATCTGAGGGTCGCTTTTCAAAAGGCGAAACGCGATGGTAGTGTGCGCAAGGACGGCATACTTGTTGAACATGACGGAGGTTTGAAGAAGGTCAATTTTGAAATCATTTCCGTCAAGAACCTTCCCGGAAAGGAACGGTATACGCTGGTTGCCTTTGAAGAGGGCCGCCCTGAGGCGGCAGCGCCAAAAGGCAAGAGGAAGGAAACGCCGGGGAAAAGATTTGACAAATCAAAAGTGTCCGGGGCAGAAACAGAAAACGAGCGGCTCAAAGAAGAGCTTGATGCCACGCGCGAATATCTGCAATCGATCATCGAAGAGCAGAGGACGACGAACGAAGAGCTTCGTTCGGCGAACGAAGAAATCCAGTCCAGCAATGAGGAATTGCAAAGCATCAACGAGGAACTGGAAACCGCGAAGGAGGAACTGCAATCCACGAACGAGGAACTGACGACGGTAAATGAAGAGCTTCAGAACCGAAATGACGAACTGTCCGGCCTGAACAATGATCTGAGCAACCTCCTCAGCAGCGTCAACCTTCCGATTATCATGCTTGATAATAACCTTCGGCTTCGGCGGTTCACGCCGATGGCGGAAAAAATGATGAATCTCATCCCTCCAGACATCGGAAGGCCGATCACGGATATCAAGTCGAATCTGAAGATTCCGGACTTGAAACAGACAATTTCCCGGGTCGTCGAAACGCTGGAGATCCACGAAAACGAGGTTGAAGATAACAACGGAAGATGGTATTCGATGAAAATACGTCCTTATCGCACTCTCGATAACAAGATCGAGGGGGCGGTCCTTGTTTTCCTGGATCTGGATTCCCGGCTTCGTCCGAAACGGTCATGAAAGAACCATCTGAAGTACAGACTCCCGCCAGGCAGGCTTCATCGCGTGTGCGGAGCATGGTACGCGACATCGAGAATTATCAGGCTGAGATCAGAGCACATCGGCAAAAGCTCGAGGAAGTGCGCGGGCAGCTGCGTGATTCCTACACACGCTACACGGAACTGTACGAACTCGCACCGGTAGGGTTTCTGACCCTCGATAAAAAAGGACGGATTCGCGAGCTGAACGGGAAAGCCGCCAGGTTGCTTGGGTTTCCCGCCGCATGGCTGATCGACAGGCCCTTTGTCGTGTTCGTCGCGAAAGAAGACGTGCAGCGATTCCTCACCTTTGCAATCCGCTCGGCTCAAAATCTGAAGCAACAGCAGACTATCGAGCTGGACATCATCGTCGAAGGCCGCCGTCTGGCAGTCCAGCTTTTGATGAGGACCTCGACGCAGGACGATGTCGTTCTTCACATGCTGACCATCATCGATCTCACAGATCTGAAGCGGACCGAAGGTCAACTCCAGGAGTCCCTGGATAACTGGAATTCCCTGGTACACAACGCGCCGGACGTCATTATGACTTTAGACCGGAGCGGCAAAATTCTTTTTGTAAATCGGCCGGTTTGGGGATATTCGGTCCGGGCGCTGATGGGAACGCGCATTGACGACTATGTTCCGGAGCATCAGCGGTCCAGGCTGCTGAAATGCATCGAGTCGGTCTTCATGTCCAACGAACGCAGCGCTTGCGAGATGGTCGGCGTTAATGGAGACCCTGAATCATGGTTCGGCTTCAGTTTTGGGCCGGTTCAGAACGGCTCGGCTCGGCCCGCGGCCGGCAGGCAGACCACTGTGGCGATCCGGGAGATTTCCGAGAACAAACGAGCAGAAGAATTCCTCCGTTCGTCCGGGGAACAACTCCGTGAATTTGCCGCCCGCCTGGAATCGGTCCGCGAAGAAGAAAGAACCCGCGTCGCCCGCGAGATACACGATGAGTTGGGACAGGCGTTGACGATACTCAAGCTCGACCTTTCCTGGCTCCAGACCCAGACCCCGCGGTCACAAAGCAAGCCGAGAAAAAAGATTAAAGCCATGATGGCTCACGTCGATGAGACGATTAACCTTGTACGAAAGATTGCCTCCGAGCTGCGGCCTTCAATTCTCGACGACCTTGGACTGATTCCGGCGATCGAGTGGCAGCTTTCGGAGATTCAAAAGCGAACCGGAATCCGATGCACCCTTCGGGGCACGGTTGAAAAACAGGACCTTGACCCTGAGAAATCGGCCGCCGTCTTTCGAGTGGTTCAGGAAGCTCTGACCAATGTCGTGCGGCACGCGAAGGCGCCCGCGGTTCAGATTACCTTGAGGGCAGAGCATGAGGATGAGCGCGAGCGTCTGTACATATCGATTGTAGATAATGGAAAAGGTATCACCGAGGCAGAGCTGAGCGACGCGAAGTCGCTCGGCATTGTTGGCATGAAGGAGCGCATTGCCAGGTTCGGTGGTGAATTGACAATAACGTCGAGGCGAGGAAAGGGAACCCGGCTCGACATCAATCTCCCTATCGAATCATGATTAGAATTGTTGTGGTCGACGATCATGCCGTCGTACGCGAGGGATTGAAGAGAATCATCTCGGAGAATCCCGGAATGGCTGTTACCGGCGAAGCCGGCGACGGTCACGAAGCTCTTAAGGTCGTCAGGGGCGGAGCCTGTGACGTGGTGCTGCTCGACATTTCCATGCCCAACAAAAACGGCCTCGATGTTCTGAAGGAGCTCCGCACCGAAGCTCCCCGTTTGCCCATCCTGGTTCTAAGCATGCATTCCGAGGATCAGTATGCGGTCCGCGTCCTGCGCGCCGGAGCCGCGGGATACCTTACGAAGGAAAGCGCTCCGGCAAAGCTCGTCCAGGCGATTCGAAAAGTCGTTCGCGGCGGCAAGTATGTCAGCGCGTCACTGGCGGAGAAGCTTGTGTCGGACCTCGGTACCGATACCGACAGGCCGCCTCACGAGGTCCTGTCCGATCGTGAATACCAGGTTCTCTGCCTGATCGCGTCGGGGAAGACAGTGAGTGACATCGGGGCCGAACTCGCTCTGAGCGTCAAGACCATCAGCACCTACCGCGTCCGCATTCTGGAAAAGCTCAGAATGAAGAACAACGCGGAGCTCACGCGGTACGCCATCAAAGAAAACCTCGTGGATTGATGAAGGATTACCCGACCGATTACATTTAAAACCGGGGGGTTGCCAATCAGGCGGGGCGTTTCGGTTTCAGTTCAGCGGCGTGCGGTATGCGCTCGGTGTCAGAGACGAACTTCCATTCAGTGGTGAGCTTGAAGTGTCTGGAACAATCCGGAAAGGTAACGCCTTTAGGGATAATGATCTCCGAGCCGCAGCACAGGTTCTTGTAAACACCGAACTCGCTATTGATCTCGCCGTTACGCGGCATACTGCCCTCCCTCTTGCCTGGATTGCCGCGTCCCTGTTGCTTTTAACCCAGCGTTAGAAAGCGTACCTAGAATGAATCTCGCAGGACAACAGGAAAGTTTTGGTGCCGGCGGCCGTTTGAGCGAAGCACCCTTATGTACTTGTTTCTCCTACACAACTCCAAGACTGGCTCGGATTGTGCGTTTCAACATATTGTAGATATCGTCGAGGCATGTCGAGGAGTGGAGAAGGGCTTATGTCCGGTATCCGCAGCCTGCAGCGATTTGCTGGCGCGCTTTCTCCCGCTCAGACGGCCGAGCAGGTTTATTCTTTCGGCCTGACCGCCATTCAGGAAATCTTCGAGCCGGACAGCGCTTTCGTGCTTCTACCCGATTCGAGTGTTGAAGCGCCGCGGCCGATAGCAGATCATGACGCCGGTCCGGTGACGGATCTCACCATTCCTGTGATTCTGGACGGCGGTTGCGTCGCTCAGTTCCTGCTCCATTTCAATAAGCCTGCCCTCTTTGCCGATACGGACTTCGCTCTGGCCGGCCTTGCAGCGGCTCAAACTGCGCATGCGCTGGCGCAGGTTCGCGAACGAGAGCGCATGAAACAAGCCGCGCGGCGTAAACATGAAAGCATCGCGATGGCTGTTCACGAACTGCGTTCGCCGTTGACGGCGATCATTGGGGCCACTTTCCTTCTCCGATCCGAAAAAGAGAAAGCGAAGGCCATTGAGATAATCAGCCGCAATGCAAAGGCACAGGCACGGCTGATCGATGATCTCTTGAAACTGTCCCAGGTGGATGCGGGCCGGTTGAAGCTTCAGCTCAGCATTCTGGACCTCGTTCCAATCATCACGCAGGTTGTTGACGATATCCAGCCCACCGCTTCCGCGAACGGCGTATCCGTCGAGACGCAGCTCCCGGCACCCATCATGATTTGCGGCGAATCGCGCCGGTTGTCTCAGATCTTCTGGAACCTGGCGTCGAACTCCCTCCGTTTTTCCTCGAATGGCGGCAGGATCCGCGTGACGGCCGAAAAAGAGGACGGATTCGCCCGGATTTGTGTGACCGATGATGGCTGCGGTATCAAGCAGGACCGCCTGCCCTACATATTCGATCGGTTCGAGCAGGCCCACGAGCCGGGCACCCAGCGCTACGACGGATTGGGCCTCGGTCTGGCGATTGTGAAGGAATTTGTAACCTTGCACGGCGGAACCATCGCCGCCGACAGCGCCGGATCGGGCCTGGGCTCGACGTTCACCCTCCAATTTCCCCTCGCCATTAGGACCTGATCTGTCCGGTACCCGGACAAAGCTCAATCTAGTCGCATTCCCTTGGGGGATTAAGGCCAATTAGGGGAATACCCACACAACATATAGTACACTTGGAAGGGAGCTAAGACCCATGAAAGAGGAAGTCCTGGAGAGAACGGCCGACGGAAACGGTAACCTTACCAAAGCCCAAAAGGGCCTCGAGTTCCGGCGATATTTCACCCGCGAGGGGATTTCCCCCTACGACACCGTGGAGTGGGAATACCGGACGGCGGCGATCACGAGCGAATCCGGCGACGTGATTTTTGAACAGAAGAACGTCGAAGTTCCGAAAAGCTGGTCGATGACTGCGACCAACATCGTGGCTTCCAAATACTTTCATGGGACCCTGGGCACGCCCGACCGCGAAACCAGCGTCCGGCAGTTGATCGGCCGCGTCGCCGCCACCATCACCAAATGGGGACGCGAGGGCGGCTATTTCGCCGGCGAAGACGACGCCGCAATCTTCCACGATGAACTGGCCCACCTTCTGATTAATCAGATGATGGCTTTCAATTCCCCGGTGTGGTTCAACTGCGGCGTGGAAGAGAAGCCGCAATGCTCCGCCTGCTTCATCAACTCGGTCGAGGACACGATGGGCTCGATTCTCGACCTGGCAAAGACCGAAGGCATGCTGTTCAAGTGGGGCTCGGGAACGGGAAGCAATCTTTCGCCGATCCGGTCTTCGAAGGAACAGCTCTCCGGCGGCGGCATCGCTTCGGGGCCGGTATCGTTCATGAAAGGCTTTGACGCGTTCGCAGGCGTGATCAAGTCCGGCGGGAAGACGCGCCGGGCAGCGAAGATGGTGATCCTGAATTCCGGCCATCCGGACATCCTGGAATTCATCAACAGTAAAGCGAATGAGGAAAGGAAAGCCTGGGTCCTGCTCGACAACGGCTACGCCGGTGGAGTGGACGGTGAAGCGTACTCGTCCATCTTTTTTCAAAACGCCAACCACAGCGTCCGCGTGACCGATGATTTCATGCACGCCGTTATGAACGACGGCGAATGGTCCACGCACGCGATCACGACGGGTGACGTGGTGGATACGTACAAGGCCAGGGACATGATGCGGATGATCGCCGAATCGGCATACATCTGCGGCGATCCCGGCATGCAGTACGACACGACGGTCAATCGGTGGCACACCTCCCGAAATACCGCTCCCATCAATGCTTCGAACCCGTGCTCCGAATACATGTTCCTGGATGATTCGGCGTGCAACCTGGCATCGCTGAACCTGCTGAAGTTCGCGGACAAGGACGGCCGGTTCGATATCGAAGCGTTCCGGAAGGCCGTGGATGTGACGATTACGGCGCAGGAGATCATCGTCGGATTTGCAAGCTATCCGACAAAGAAGATCGAGATCAACTCGCATGACTACCGGCCGCTGGGTCTGGGTTATGCGAATCTCGGCGCCCTGCTGATGTCGCAGGGGATTGCCTACGACAGCGATTATGGGCGCGACTACGCTGCCGCCATCACGGCCATGATGACCGGCGAAGCGTATCTCCAATCCGCGAAGATTGCCGGCGAGATGGGGCCGTGCGCGGGCTTCGACGTGAACCGGAAGCCGTTCCTGGATGTGATGCGGGCGCACCGCGAGTCCGTGAAGCGGATCAACCGGAGCAACATTCCGAGCGAGATGTACGATGCCGCGTGGGCCACCTGGTCGGATGCCGTCGATCTGGGCGTGCTGCATGGGTATCGTAACTCGCAGGCCACAGTGCTGGCGCCGACCGGAACGATCGGTTTCATGATGGATTGCGACACGACCGGTATCGAGCCCGATCTGGCTCTCGTGAAGTACAAGAAGCTGGTGGGCGGCGGCACCATCAAGATCGTCAACAATACGGTTCCGCCCGCGCTGCGGAAGCTTGGCTATGACGATCCGCAGGTCAAGGTCATCGTGGACCATGTCAACGAGAGAGGAACCATCGAGGGCGCGCCCGCTCTGAAACCCGAACACCTGCCGGTTTTCGATTGCGCATTCAAGCCGACCAACGGCAGCCGATCGATTCACTATATGGGACACTTGAAGATGATGGGCGCCGTCCAGCCGTTCATTTCCGGAGCGATTTCGAAAACGGTGAACCTGCCGTCAGAAGTCACGGTGGAGGAGATCGAACAGGCATACATCGAGGGTTGGCGCCTGGGCCTCAAGGCCGTTGCGGTGTATCGCGACGGCTCGAAGCGCACACAACCGCTGAGCACGAGCGCGTCGGAAAAGAAGAACGCTCCGGTGGCCGAGAATCGCCCTATCCGCCGCCATCTTCCCGTCGAGCGTCATTCGCTGACCCACAAGTTCGGCGTGGCCGGCCACGAAGGCTATCTCACGATCGGCATGTATGAAGACGGGACGCCCGGCGAGATTTTCATCGTAATGGCCAAGGAAGGATCGACGCTCTCCGGTGTCATGGACAGCTTCGCCACAACCTGCTCGATGGCGTTGCAGTACGGAGTTCCTTTGAAGGTCCTTGTCGATAAGTTCAGCCACACCCGTTTCGAGCCCTCGGGCTTTACGTCAAACCCGCAGGTCCCGTATGCGAAATCGATCATGGATTACATCTTCCGCTACCTTGCATCCAAGTTCCTGCCCGCGGAGGAAGCCAGAGCTCTCGGCGTGCAGATCGAAGAGCCGCCGTTGACCGCCCTGAAAGTTCAATCGCCGCCCCCGATCTCCAACGGTCTGGCAAAACCCGCCAGGAAAGGCGCCCTCGTCGATATCGAAGACCGCGACGCCCCCGTTTGCTTCGAATGCGGCTCCTTGATGGTGCGTAACGGCGCCTGCTACAAGTGCCTGAACTGCGGCTCGACAAGCGGCTGCTCGTAAAGGGGTTCCCAAAATCACTAATCACTGATGTCCAATGTCCAATGACTAATGAAATTGAGGATTGAAAAAACGGGAATTCGGGGGACAGACTCCGAACTCGGGGTCAATTCGGAGTCTGTCCCCCGAATTGGAAGTAAACGGAAAGGGTCTGAGGGTAAGGACGCGATGCGTCGAGAATACGACTTCAGCAAAGGAGTGCGGGGCAAGCACGCTGCGAAGTATGTGGAAGGTAGTAATGTTGTCGTCCTCGACCCTGACGTCGCACGGGAGTTTCGAACCACTAAGCACGTGAACGAAACATTGCGCGCCGTGTCGAAATTGCTTTACGAGTACCGAAAACGCGCCGGCCGCAGGACTGGCGCATAGTACGGGAGTAGCGAATTCAGGGGACCAGTAGCCATTTGGCTACTGGTTCCAAACCGACCTAACTGCTGCCGCGAGAATGGCGAACGCGCATCACTTTTTTCGTGAATTGGCCGAGAGTCCACAAACTCGTCCTCTACCCTGGCCATCTTTCAACAAAACTGTTGTCGCCGCGATCGTACTTAAGTTCGCGTCATTCGAGGTTTGGTTTGCGACGAAGGTATGTTTTGGCGGCGCGAAGCAACATGACTTCGTCACAAAGGAACCTTTCTTCGCGACGAACACACACTGCTTTCTGACGAACGCACATTCCTTCATGACCAAGGCACATTGCTTCGTGACCAAAGCACATTGCTTCGTGACCAAGGCACATTCGTTCGTGACGAAGAGACTTCACTTCATCATGAAGACGCTTTACTTCGCATCAAAGGAACGTTCCTTCGCGGCAAACGAACGTTCCTTTCTGACGAAGAAGCTTTGCTTCGGCGCAGAAACACTTACAAACATCAACCGTTAAATCGGAAAAGGACGTATCGTGACCACAAAACACGTCCGAGTTCTTCTGACTTTTACGCGCCAAGGCGATCACCAGAATTCGGAGTCTGTCCCCCGAATTCCCCCGAATTCCATTTCTCAATCCTCAATTTCATTAGTGATTGGACATTGGACATCAGTGATTAGTAATTTGGAAGAGGGGAACACGACAATGAACAAGGTTTTCGTCGCACAGGACCCCATTGAAGCCCATTTTGTGAAAGACCTCCTGGAGCGGAGTGGCATCGCCGCAGAAGTCCGCGGTGAGGCGCTATTCAGCCTTCGTCCCGAAATCGGGATTGCATCAGACACTCTTCCCGCTGTCTGGATCCTTGAGGATTCGCAGCTAAAGAGAGCACTGGAATTTGTAGCCGACTACGAACGCGAGAAAAAGAAGACCGACAAACAATCAAAGTGAGTTTATCGTTCCTGTGCCAGCCCCGCCGTGGTCCTGGCCGGCGCCGGGCGAAACCCATGAACCTGGCGCTTCAGGGCGGGGAACCACCATCGCATGCCGGCATCCCGCGCCTCGCTGTACGCCTTGCTCGCGTCCCAGCCTTGAACGGCGATCCGATAGAAAGCGGCCATGGCGCCCGTGCGATCGGCGCCGCGGCGGCAATGGAAGAAGATGGGGTAATTGGCAGGATCGTTCACGATTTCGAAATACTTCGCGATGGCGCCCCGAGGAATCTTTGACCACGGCATCAGGTCACCAATCGGAATCTGAACGTAGTTCATTCCGAGTCCTTGCACGACCTCCGCTTCGTCGCTTTCAATACGGAGGTTGATGACAGTCTTGAACCCCTGCTGCTTCAGGAACCGGAAGCCTTCGTGATTCGGTTGACCCCCGCGATAGAGTCCCTCGGTGATCATCTGATACCGCGCGATCTTTCCGGCAGGAATTGCGGGAAGCTGACGGGCGATCAACATCCCCGGAAGGAGAACCAGGCAGATCACAGTTCTAAGCACGCACGATAGGATACAGAAACGCGCGATTTCTGGAAAGTGCGCCATGCTACGCTAGTAAACCATGGTGGTTGTTAAATTTGGCGGCACGTCCGTCGGCGCGGTTCCGCAAATTGACCGGGCAGCCCGGATCATTCAATCGATGCGGGAGTCCAGGCCCGTTGTCGTCCTTTCGGCAATGGGTGGCGTTACGGACGCGCTGCTCAGTGCAGGCGAGTCCGCCGTTTCCGGCCAGGTGCACGCGCGGGATGACAAGTTGTGGGAAATCCGGAGCAAGCACGACCAGGCTATCAACGAACTCTTCAAGAATCGGAGCATCGCTGTCGCGGTGCAGGACACGGAGCGCCAGATCTGGGAAGAGATCCAGAAGGTCTTCACAGGCGTTTCCCTGTTGCGCGAGATGAGTCCGCGCTCGCGCGATCTCATCAGCTCCTTCGGCGAGCGGCTGATCATTCCGATCTTTGCCCGGTATCTCAAAGATCTTGGAATGGAAGCGGAGCCGGTCGACGCGCGCGAGATCATCATCACGAGCGAAGAGTCCGAATTTTTGCTCGTGGATTTCGAGGAGACGAGGAAGCGCTGCCAGAAGCTGGCGAAGATGGCGAAGTCCGGGACCGTGCCGGTTGTGACAGGGTTTATCTGCTCAACCCCTGCGGGCGTCACGACGACCCTGGGTAGGGGCGGATCGGATTACTCGGCCTCCATCATTGGAAGTTGCCTGAAGGCCGACGAAATTCAGATCTGGACGGATGTGAACGGCGTCATGACTGCCGACCCGCGCCTTGTGCCGGACGCTCGAGTGCTCGAGCGAGTTTCTTACAAAGAAGCGGCGGAGATGTCTTATTTCGGCGCAAAAGTGCTGCATCCGCAAACGATCATGCCGGCAGTCGATGAGAATATTCCCATCCGCATCAAGAACACATTTGCTCCGGACATGCCCGGCACGCTGATCAGCGCTGAAACGCCGGTTCATCAGTACAGCGTAAAGACAGTGACGTCCATTACGGGAATGACGCTGGTCTCCGTGGAAGGCCGCGGCATGATCGGCGTCCCCGGTGTTGCTGGCCGCGTGTTTACAACAACAGCGCGAAATCGAATCAGCGTTTTGATGTTTTCCCAGGGCTCCTCGGAGCAGCACATTTCGCTCGTCGTCAATCGGAATGACGGCGATCACACGGTGAAGGCCCTGCGCCGCGAATTTGAAGTGGAGATCGATCGGCGGCGCATCGATCGCATATCGAGCATTTCGGATATCGCGATTATTGCCCTGGTGGGCGAGGGCATTAAGGGCGCGCCCGGCGTTGCGGCGCGAGCTTTTGGAGTTTTGGGCACTGCCAATGTGAATATTCTGATGATCGCGCAGGGATCCTCTGAACTGAATCTTTCCATTGTCGTCCGCCAGAAGGATGCGCCGCGGACAGTCCAATTGATTCATGAAGCGTTTGAACTGGCGGTTTAGTTCACTCTAAGTCCGTAGTGTCCAAATTCCGGGGCGGTTGCAGCGGTTGGGCCTTCACTTGCAACAAAAAGGGAATGCACGGGTTCTTTCGTTCAATCTTTGGCCTTTTCCTGTCTCCGCTGGGTGTTCTGGTGCTGGCCATTCTGGATTCCACCATGGTCTTTTTCCTGCCGGGGGCCGTCGATACCGCCGTGATCGTCATGTCGGCCCGGGATCCGGACCTATTCTGGGCTTATCCTATTCTTGCGATGACCGGGTCCGTCGCGGGCGCCATGATCACATTCGAACTGGGCCAGAAAATCGGCGAAGCCGGGTTGAAGCGTTGGATTCCGGAGCGCAAGCTCAAAAGCGTTCGAAACAAAATCGACCACCATGGCGTAATAGCCCTCGGCATGACCGCCGTGTTGCCCCCGCCATTCCCTCTGACACCCTTCGTTCTCACCAGCGGTGCTCTTGGACTCGACAAGAAGAAATTCTTCTTGACACTCGCGTCCATGCGTTTTCTCCGCTTTGCAACCGAAAGCCTGCTGGCTCTGATGTATGGCCGCCGGATTCTCGTCTGGATGCGGTCCGACCTGTTTGAGTACATTATTTCCGGGCTTGTCGTTCTGGCGCTTGCAGGAAGCGCCATTACCATTGTGAAAATGGCGCATCACAGAAGATAAATTCAGCGGAAATATGCCCGAGAGGATTCGAACCTCTGGCCCACAGATTCGTAGTCGCTATCGGGCACATTTACTCTCAATAGAATCCCCGACTTACCGACGTGATGAAGCGCAGAAGTATTGCCTTACAGAACTGCGCCTTTCGCATTTTCAGAAACTATGGACTAGCGGTGATACACGCCGCCCAGAACAGTGAACTGCTCTTGCGTCCCGATGCCCATCACAATCGTGAACGTGATGGTCTCGTTTGCTGCCAATGAAGCAGCAAGAGTTTGAATGTCACCAACCTCGCCCTCATGGTTGTCTGCGGATATAACACGGTCATCGTGATGGGCGTTACTGACCGTACTGTACTTGAAGAAGATCGGGTTGGTGATCGCTGTATTCCCATTGGTTAAGGAACAGTTGATGTAGTAGCGGCCTGCCGAATACGTGACCCCATCCGCTCCTGTGTAGCTTTGATTGTTGTAACTTGTGGATGTGACGCTGAACGAGTACGAGTTCTCATCCACAAGAACGGGAATGCCCGGCGACTGGAAAATATCCGGTCCATGCAGGTTATTGCATGCGACCTGGTTGCTGAAAGTATAGTCACACGGATTGTACCCGTTAAGGTCCAAGCTGTCGTTGGTCGTAATGATCTGAAATGCAATATCATCGTACGAATCAAACGTATTCCATAGCTGACCTCCCGGAGTAACGCGATATACATTTCCGTGACCCTCGTCAATCACGATTAGCTTACCGCTCGTCACGTCAATGACACCAAATGGGAGATGCCATCCAACATCGTCCGTATTCGAAATCTTAGTGACTGTTGAACTGTTCGTTACATTAAGAGAGTAGACCCCGTTCTTCGCACCACAGCCATATTGATTCTCAGTGAACGCAGTGAACAACAGAACTTCATCTTGATTGTCGGTATCGGTGGTAATACCGAATGGGCAGCGCGATTCATCATCGCTACCGAATGTTTTCAGTACTGTCTGTGCGCCCGTCAATGGGTTGATCTTGATGATCTTCCCGTAGGTTCCAGCATCTGTATCAACCACAACAATACTCCCATCGGCCTCGGTTGTAATGCCATATGGGTGAGACAAACTGCCGCCATTCGCGACCAGCGTGCGCGTCCACAGCGTGCTGCCATAGACTTTGTGGGCTCCATCTGAGTAAGCTGCCGGCGTAAGGCGATAGATTGTAGCGGGATATGTTCCGTCGCAATTATTTGGGCTGCCCTTATTATTGCTAACATCGCAGCCGCTATCCGCAACGTAGATTCTACCGTTACTGTCGATAGTCAGTGAGAATGGATCAAACAGCAACGGACTGCCGCCAATATAGACGGTCTGTGTGGATCCGTCATAGGCGTGAACAACCATGATCTTGCCGCGAGAATCGCCAGTAATGCTGTACCCTCGATCCGCGACCAGTACGTTTCCGTCTTCAAGCAGAATAGCTCCTGTAGGTACTGTGAAGGCGTTATATGTATCACTTGCGGGCTGTGATCCGGCTGAAAGGATCGTTTGTGCTCCACTCGATGGGTCGATTTTTACGATATACCCGTCTCGCAGGTCGTTGTTTTCAGACTTGGTAACTGCGCTGAGAATATCGCCCTTTGATACCGTGAACGCGGTTGGCGTGAAGGTGTGAGCCCATGCACTGGCGCTTAGGGTCAAGAACACAAGTAACTTGAGCAGTGACTTCATTTAAATTTCTCCTCTCTAAAATCTCCGCTAATTTTCAAGAAACACTCGATTCATGTGGTTCTTTTTAGCACTACCCCTCCTGGGCGGGCGGCTGGATACTTATTGACTGTTTCAATGTAAAAGAAAAACCGGCACAGGACTCACAGGAGCTGGAATTCTTCCACCGTCATTTGATCCGGCTCAAAGAGGTGAATGGCCGCACGTGTTGCACGATTAGATCACGCGGCCGTCGTGAAGGGGTAAAGAAGAGGCTTCAAAAAATTAAAAGGGCCGAGGGACCAGTTGACCTGATCTTCTCGGCCCTTTGTTTTGCCGGAAGGTTTGTTGATTGTTCCTCGACCGAAGAAAGTGTCATCGGAAAACACCACAAAAGCGGTGATTTAACCAAATACGCCCGGAGGGATTCGAACCCCCTGAGCGTCATGCCTTGCCACTGACACCATATCTCGACATCGGGTCGCCCGGCCGACGTTGCTGCGTACATTCGCATTTCGTTGCGAATCGATATTTTGAGCGCTGGAGTGCCAGTCCTGAAACGTTTTGTCAATACTGGTCCTCGCTGTCTGGATTCCCACGATCCAACATTGTGCTCTGGCACGCGCGTTGCACGTGAACATGGCGCAGCTCGATTGTTTCGAAGAAGGTAAGTGGAGCCCGCCTCAACATAGCTCCAGAAACGGATCTTGAGTCTGTTGACATAACCCTATTCGTCCCAATGGCACAGATAAAAAAAAGGAGAAGGTATGAATCGCACAAGCGTTCTGCTGGCAGATGATCACGTCATATTGACGGATGCCCTTGTCAGCATCGTCCGGCAAGAGTTTGAGGTTATCGGTGTTGCGCGCGACGGTCGCGCCCTGGTTGAAATGGCAAGACAGAGCCGGCCCAACGTGATTGTCACAGATATCTCGATGCCCTACCTCAACGGCATCGATGCAGCCCGAATTCTTCGCAAAGAAGCGATTTCCGCCAAACTTCTGTTCATTAGCATGTATGCCGATCTTCCCCTTGTCGAAGAAGCCTTCCGGGCCGGCGCCTCGGGTTATGTGCTCAAACTGTGCAGCGCAGATGAATTCATGAAGGCGATTCAATGCGTCGCTCGGGGCACTACGTACATCACGCCACTGCTTGCTGGAGATCTGATTTCGACTCTACTAACCGTGGGACCGCAAGAGATCTCTCGCGAAACGACCCTTACCTTACGCCAGCGTGAGGTACTGCAGTTGCTTGCCGAAGGAAAAACGATGAAGGAAGTCGGAGCCCTGCTGGGGATCTCAACACGGACTACCGAATCGCACAAATATGAAATCATGCGGCAACTCGGTGTCCGGACAACTGCAGCACTGATTCGGTACGCCGTTCACATCAAGCTCGTTTAATCCGGGCCTTATGAACCGTATGAGATCGGCGAGACTGTGGATTTGATGGTGAGACGCGCCGAATCGTCAGCTGGAGTCTCGGATCTCGGGCAGCTCGACACTTGCCACAAATCGTCAAAGCTTCGCCACGCACTCTCCAGCGAGTTTCTCCTCCGCAATCTGTTGCTTTCTATTTGTTGCTGCGGGTTGGGTGTATAGTCTGCTTGATTGGCCTGCCGCTTGCGGGGTCCTTCCGATAATTTCCTCCCACCCTGCTCTGGCCTGGCGCCAAGGATCGGGATACGTCATTGGCTCTTTAACCAGGAGGAACAATGGAACGCACGCAAAAACCCGTTCGTCTTTTTGGCGAAGATCTACCCGAATCCCCGCACGTTTGTGCATTCTTTCGTACGTCGGACGAAAGATATCGTGTGCTGATGCCGTTTATCCGCGAAGGCATGGAACGCGGAGATAAGGCAGTTCACATCGTTAATCCGTCGCTTCGTCGCCATCACACGCAGCGTATGAGTGAAGCTGGAATCGACGCCGAACGAGCGGAAGTCGACGGGCAATTAGAGATAATCGGATGGTACGACGGGCCTTTGCGCGGTGGCCGTTTTAACCAGAGCGAATGGCTCGCGTCACTTGCGGTAGTTTTGAACAATGGAAGAACTAAAGGTTTTTCCATAAATCGTTTCATCGCGGACATGGAATGGTTGCTGGACAACCCGGACGTAATGGATCGTGCTCTCGAGTTCGAGTGCCGTGCGAATCTTGCCCTACCAAAAGCTGGTGATATTGTGATTTGCGCCTACGATCTGGATAAGTTCGGCGCAGAAATGGTCATTAATGCCCTGCGGACACATCCGCTGGTGATCATCGGCGGAATGATCCAGCACAATCCTTTTTATGTTACGCCTGATGAATTGTTGAAAGAACTGTCTGAGCGCGAGTCTTCCGAGACCGGTTCGTCTGCCGGAGCCTGAAGCACTGCCCGTGGAGGACGCCTCCGTGAACCAAGACTGTTCGGTCAGCGATACACATTCAGAGGAGCGGTGGTTGAAGGAATGCCTTCGCGATTTAACCGCTTTCACATCCCTTCCCCTGTTATATAAGGACAAAACTCCTCGCGAGATCGCCGATAGCCTGGCCGCCGTGCTTCAGGGCACCCTGCGCTCCGATTTCGTGTTGGTTCGCATTACGGGTCCATTCGCAAAAGAACCAATCGACGCGGCGCGTGCAGCAAGGCGATATCCGAAGGCCGATGCACTGAAGATTTTAGAGTGCGTGGCCCCATTCCTGGAACTGGAACGCGGAGGACCGGTGGTTGCCGGACCCAACCCTGTTGGACCTGGCGAACTCCAATTTGCACGGAGACCACTCGGCTTCCTGAGCGAGTATGGGGTTGTGCTCGTTGGTGGATCAGGCGCGCTCGGCTTTCCCACAACCACGGACCGGTTGCTGCTGGATGTCGCAAGCAACCAACTGGCGACATTACTGGAAACCATGGCTCTCCAGATACGTGAACGGGAGCTCCAGACGAAATCGGCAGCTCAGCAACGTCTCTTGGAAACTGTACTCA
>Ga0137394_10000064_pt1 | contig 71306 bp, 87 predicted proteins | sample czobulk116metaG_FD_108278 | JGI IMG/M metagenome (GOLD analysis project Ga0137394, IMG submission 108278) | Vadose zone soil microbial communities from Angelo Coast Range Reserve, California, USA - czobulk1.16 metaG | ecosystem: Environmental > Terrestrial > Soil > Vadose zone | place: USA...
AACGATGATAATGGATAGATGGATTGGTAGCACAATGGTAGCACATGTTTTTATTTTATGAACAATGAAATTTTGTTTTCAACAGTCTTTATTGCAATGCGAAAAAAAAAGAATAGTGTATAGCACAATCATAGCACCTCATAGTTGAGAGCCAGGCCACTATACTGCTCTATGTGATGCTATGGTTGCTGCTGCATAGCACCGTCTAGTAAAGGGTGTGCTGTCCGGTGCTATAAACACTCAGACCTCATTATGAGCACTATGGCACTATGGTTTACTATGGTTCACCGTCTAGCACTAGGCAGCAGGGTCTGGTTTTGCTAATGAAGGCTAATCATTGTAGTGTGTGTTAAGTGGAACCATACCTTATAATACCTATGTTGAGTGTAGAAGTGGAATGTGGTGTTATAAGTCTTATGGGTCTTATAAGGACAATGTATTAATGCCAGTAGTAACCCAAAACAAAATTTAAATACACAAAATTGCAAACAAGAGCAAGCAGAACATAATTGATGCATAATCACTGGAGACGATGCTTAAGGATAAACTCTGTAACCTGAAGGATAGGATATTCTATATGCAATGCAGAAAACTGCTTCATGACTTCAACATGAATGTCAGAAGCACAGTAATGAGAATATGCCTCATATAAAGCCTCATCCCTTGTTAGTCTAGACTGTGAGGCAAAATAAAGAGATGCATATTCAAGAATGAGAATTGACCCTATTTTTGATGTCAGAAATTGCAGAGGCAGACAGTAAAAATGTACCAATCAGTTTGTGACATATATGACCATCACTAGATACCAAAAGGGGTGGCTAAATACATCCTGGTGAAAAAAAGATTAACTGTAAAATAACAACAGTACCTTGGCAAACCATGAGCTTAGCTTAACAAACAATGCCTGTGATGCAGAGAAAGAAAGAAGTGAGCATGCAGCAAGTGAGCAAATACAGGCAACACACAATCTAGGAAACATATAAGGGAGTGACAAATGTGTTTACCAAAGCTAAGAAAGTGAGAAGTACATACAACCTGGTGTGTGCAGAGTTGAGGGGGGGGAGTCAGAATATAGACAGGAAGTGAGCAAGGGTCACTCACTCTCTAGAGTGCAGACAGATGGATAAGTGGATATATAGAAAGAATCCAAGCAAGCAAGGGGCACTCACAGACTGGAGAGCATGGACAGATGGATAAGTTAGAACACAGAAAGAATCCAAGTGAGCAAAGGGCACTCACATCCTAGAGAGCACAGACAGATGGACAAGTCAGGACACAGAATGAATCTGAGTGAGCAAGGGGCACTCACATCCTGAAGAGTGCAGACAGACAGACAAGTCAGAACACAGAATTAATCCAAGTGAGTGAGGGGCACTCACATCCTGAAGAGTGCAGATGGACAAACAAGTCAGGACATGCAAAGAACCTGAGCTAGTGAGGGGCACTCACCCACTGGAGAGAGCAGACAGATGGACAAGTCAGGGCATGGAATGAATCTAAGTGACCAAGGGGCACTCACAAACTGGGGAGCATGGATGGACAGACAAGTTAGGACACAGAATGAACCTAGGTGACTAAGGGGCACTTACAGACTAAAGAGCACAGACAGACAGACAAGTTAGGACATAGAAAGAATCCAAGCAACTGAGGGGCACTCACAAACTGAAGAGCACAGATGGACAGACAAGTCAAAATATGGAATGAATCCAAGTGACCAAGGGGCACTCACAGACTAGAGAGCACAGACAGACAGACAAATCAGGATACAAAAGAGTCCAAGTGACCAAGGGGCACACACCAACTGAAGAGCACACACAGATGAACAAGTAAGGACATGGAAAGAATCTAAGCAAGCCAGAGGCACTCACTTTCTGGAGAGCTCAGGCAGATGGATGAGTCAGAATACAGAAAGAATCCAAGTGACCAAGGGGCACTCACCGACTGGAGAGCACAGACAGATGGACAAGTTAGGACACAGAAAGAATCTGAGCAAGTGAGGGGCACTCACAGGCTGGAGAGCACAGACAGACAAGTCAAAATACAAAAGAATCCAAGCAAGCAAGGGGCACTCACAAACTGGAGAGTGTGGACAGACAGACAAGTCAGGATACAAAAAGAATCTGAGCAACCAAGGGGCACTCACTTCCTGGAGAGCACAGATGGGTGGACAAGTCAGGACACAGAAAGATTCCAAGTGACCAAGGGGCACTCACCAACTGGAGAGCATAGACAGACAGACAAGTTAGGACATGGAATGAATCCAAGTGACCAAGGGGCACTCACAAACTGGAGAGCACAGACAGACAGACAAGTCAGGACATGGAATGAATCCAGGCAACTGAGGGGCACTCACTTCCTGGAGAGTGCAGACAGATAGACTAGTCAGGACACAGAGAGAATCCAAGTGACTGAGGGGCACTTACCAACTGGAGAGCATAGAGGGGCAGACAAGTTAGGACACAGAAAGAATCTGAGCAACCTAAGGGGCACTCACAGACTGGAGAGCACAGAGAGATGGGTGGACAAGTCAGGACACAGAAAGAATCTGAGCAACTGAGGGGTGCTCACTCTCTGGAGAGCACAGATGGACAGACAAGTCAGGACACAGAAAGAATCCAAGCAACTGAGGGGCACTCACATCCTAGAGAGCGCAGATGGGCAGACAAGTCAGGATAGAAAGAATCCAAGCAACCAAGGGGCACTCACATGCTGGAGAGTGCAGATGGACAGACAAGTCAGGACATGAAAAGAATTTGAGCAACCAAGGGGCACTCACAGACTGAAGAGTGCAGACAGATGGGTGGACAGGTCAGGACATGGAAAGAATCCAAGTGACTGAGGGACACTCACCCACTGGGGAGCACAGGCAGATGGACAAGTCAGGACCCAGAAAAAATCCGAGTGAGAGTGACAAGAGAATAGAATAAGTCAAGCAGTGATTCAGGACCTTATGACACTAAAGGCAAGGGCTGACTGACGTAAACCTAAGTAGTGATCCTCTTGAGCCAGAGTCAATTCAGAACACGGAAGTACAGCTTACCCAGATCGATGGAAATGCCAGTATGCATATTTTGATTATTCTTTCTGTATTCCAACTGCCTTGTTCGATTGCAGAAAGGGCCCTGTAATGGGGTTATGCTCGCTTCATCCCACTCTCATTATACATAGAAACGTGCCGTTGAACTGCTTGTTTTATGCTCAGCTCCAGATTATCCTTTTGAACAGCCAAGAGCATGAGGGAAACGACACCGCCAGAGAGCTCATCAGCGGTCTTTTCGATAAGTTCATTACACTGTTGGCCGCGCTTGTGCATTCCTGCGGGACAGAAATTAGCGTAGCACATGCTAGCTAGTCGATAATTCTCACTCTTCAAACGTACAACTGGTGGAGATCCCGTAAGCTTGGCCAGATATTCTTCATTGAAGATCCTTTCCACCTCGGCATTGAGGAGCGCTGGGTCAGTACCAGTGGCGAGGCCCTGATCCTCCAACCTGAAAATTGTTTCGCGCCTGAATTGGTCATATTTGGTGAATACCACTATCACAGGAACTAGAAAATCCCCTCATGTCTACCCTTGTTTCAGAAAGTTGGATTTGGACGTACCATTAATGTTATCCGGGCAAATTTTGTCAAAATTCGCCAAATCTAGCGATGGTCGAGCGTTGTCCATCGGAACGCAATACCTGAAAAAGTATGTGAAGATGCAATTACAAGCACCGTGCCAAATGTAACAAACCATATCGCGTGCAGTCTCTCCGCCAATTTCGTATCCTGGGACCTACGACGAACAAAATCTTGAACGATCTTTAACTCCTTTTGATCACCGGCCTCAAATCCTCGGGAGTCGTGGAAAACATAACCGCGATGATTTGTGAAGGTTAGTTCGTTCTCAATGTTATGTTCGCCACGCTGCACAAGAAGGATCATCGCGATAAGCCATCAAGTCACCGCCAAGAATAAGCCTGCCTAACCTCCATTGAACCTTCGAGTTGGATCTGGCCAGACGATGAGAGATCGGAGGTGCCACTTGGGACGAGGTCATACCTGTTTGCGAACTCCCGATGAATTAATGCTGTAAATCACCGGACTCTCGGTGGTGTCGCAGACGCGTTTGAGAATGGATGTCTTCCCCGCATTTGCTCTTCCAATAATGAGGACTCGGAACTTGAGGTAGCTGGGGGATTGGGGAACATTCTCTTGTGCGGCCATAGCGTCGAAGTGTGTAAGATCGAAAGACTAGCCAGGGCGTGAGACTGTTCCCTCTTATGCGGGCAGCAGCCATTCCAGAACTTGTTGCACAAACATGGTACAAATACCAGCTGACCACGGACACATTTCAATATCAGGTCTTCCCCTTTTCGACCAATCCGACCAAAAATCCCACACGTGACCGCGCACGTGCTCCTGCTAGCTCTCCTGCTCCAGCTCATCATTCTCGCGCAGCTCCGAGTCCGACCAACATCCGACCCAGTGCGCCTGGCATCGGGAAGTGTGTGCAATGCGCGCATGACGACGGTGCAACGTTGTATACAAGCATCCATGGTTTGAGCAAGTCCGGTTCAAGTTCAAGGTTCAGGAATCCTAGCAAACCTTGGTTGTATTCGATCTCTTCTACTTTGGTCTCGTCAATCCCTTTTCTTTCCCCCTTTTTTCATCTTTATTCTATGTGTTAAATCTTCCCCCCTCAGGCAGTCTTCCTAGGTCCCCATCACTCCCGGCATCCCTCTTTTCTCGTCTTCTCAGACACCAATACCACAGATTCCCGGGGTCACTTTCCGAAGGTTGTAAGCCTGAGGAGAGCGTGTACGCTGCGCTTGGATTGGCCCACCTTCCTTCTCGTCCGAGCTCGTCCGACAGTCGACCGACAGGCCCGACGCCACAGGCCTGCGATCTTGGTTCCTCACTCCCTCCCCCTTCGAGCGATCGTCGTGCCTCCATTCCTCGCGACTCATCTCGCGCACTCGTGCATTCTGGAATCTTCTATGGGATAAGCTAGTACCAAGTAGGATAAATTGTAAGTAGCTGGTTTTTGTTATAAAAACCCGCGCCGTCGCTTCATCGAAAGACAGGCAAGCAAGAGACGGACATTTTCCCCACTTCTTCCTCCGCGCGAACCCCCTCTTTGATGACCGCTCAACCTTAAACCATAGCCGCGAGAGCCGTCACACGTCCCGGTCCTTCGTATAGGCCCTCGCTTGTATTCTCCCGCCCGCCACGCAACGTTAAACCGAGCCACGAGAGCCATCACACGTTTGCCGGTTCGAGGGGCACCTTACTCTTTTTTGGCAGTCATTCAGTCTCGTCTCAGTCGGTTTTAGTCAGTCTCGCCGCCGCCGTCGTATTCGCAAGTTTCGTATCATGGAGCTTCGTATCGCCCCCGCTCCCTCGTCGTTTCCGCTTCCGCCCTCTCTCGTCGTAGTGCCGTGTGCATGCAGCACACCCACACCCTCTCTCCCTCCTTTCCTCTCCCTCCCTTTCTCTTCCCCCTCTTCCTTCCTTTCGCACAAGACTTGGATGCACGTGAACTCGTTGCCGCGCGAACCCTAACTGGGACCTTGCTTACAATCCTGATACTTGTGAAAGCTTGTGGAGAGTTGTTGAGTGTAGACACAATAGTAGTAGCTGACACTACTGAGGGAAGAAATATAATTCTTTATATTGTCCAAATGGTGAAGAAAAAGAAAAGTAGACTATCGAGTGCATCGAGGTCCACCATGAGGAAGACATTGTGTCCATTGGGATCAGGCGGTAGACACTATGCGGCAGATTGAGTTTGGGTTGTCATTGATGTATCTAGCTGCTCTCCCAAATCCCAATAGATTTGAATTTGAATACAGTGCTTCCACCTATCGAGAAGACTGACATTGCTAAGATATCCTCCGAGCAGGGTCACAGACACCGCTTCATGACCCTAACCTGAGGTCAAGGCTAAGCGGGCCGGGAAAAACACCCCTTGGAATGACTACAGTAATATGAGCCAATCTTGGACATTCACATCCCCGCAGCCAGGCACGTGACCGTGCTCTTTCATCGAAAACGAAATTGGTGATGAGACAATGCGTACCCACCAATCGGCTAATTGCAATTTGTACCACGTGGACGTAGCCCGATGTTTGCCTGGGAATGACTGTGGTGTGCTCCAGTCGTCCTTCATATGCATGTTATGGTATGGCACGGTGGACAATTACCCTCTTCTTCCCCCTGATGAGTCGTGATTACTACTTGTAATCGCTATCTGTGAGTCTACACCGACTACACGGCAGGATATTTCCTGGCAGCCAACCGAGGGTGAGGAATGAATGTTGAGGTTTGCATGAGGATGGAGGTCAAAAAAGACACCACGATCAAATGTTGAGGCACGACATGGTGTTGATGAGAAGATGAGCGTGATCGAGTGTTGAGGAAGACGATGTGGTATGGTGTAGAAGGAGGATTGATCGAATGTTAAGACATGATGAAATCACATGCATACGATACAGGTATTTAGACACACCTGTATTGTACTCTCGCTCTCAGTTCGTTCACTCTCTTCGACTGAGGCACAGGTTTAGTTTGTAACAAGGAAGTTGGATCCTGTAATATCAAGGCGATGTAAATATTGACGACCTCCTGGTTTCATTCCAAGACTATTAACCAAACTACGATATGTACAGTTAAGTCACCTACAGGACACCTCGCATTAAACTCACATGATTGACACCGTCTTCACCATCGTCCTCCGATTTGTCCGATGAGAACGACCTTAGCACCTCGTCTGGAGTCAACACCCCTGCGTGCTCGCCGAGTTGTCGGACGACTCGGAGCTGGACATCTCGGTAGAACATGGACCCGTTTTGCCAGTGGCCATCATCGCGAGCAGTTTGAACACGGCATCCAAGAGTGGCTCAGAATAGGTTTCCTGGCCGCGCGTCTATGCGGAACTCCTGGACCGCCATGAACTCTCCACTCGGGGTCACCTCCATCCTCGACTCGCGACACTTCACCCGCATCTACTCGAAACCTACGCAACTTTTGCAATGACGCTTGGCAGAGTCGTACCTCCCCGCCCTGAAATGCGACCGTAAGAACCGAAGAAAGAAAAAACAATAAAAGCAAAGGAAAGGCAAGGGCAGAGCGCGGTGGGGAAGGGGGAACGTACTTGGAAATGGGCGTGCATGGATAGGAAGGCAGGGCACGTATACGCAGGTTGCGTGTTCAGTTGTTCGCCGTTCATCGCTATGTTGTAATGGCGTTTAGACAACCTATGTTTGAGCAAGGTGGAGTTGTCCTTCTAGCCGATGTCTCGGCAACAAGCGTAAGTGAACGAGGTCCCGCTGGACTTCCGCCGCCAATCCTTTCTTTCGTGAGGTAAGGCCCGGATTCCGAGAACATGGTTAAGATGAACGTACAAACACCAGCCGGTCCGACAGAATTGGACCGCGGCTTGCGCTTACCAAGCTGCTTGACTGCAGGTTTAAGTAACTTTCAACCCAGTACTAACGTACATCATGTATCCTGTTCTTTTTCAATAGTGAACCAACAAACTTACCGTTACCCAATCTTGCAAGGGCCGTGTGACCTACATTTCATCCACAATACTTGTCCCTGACGCGACTTGGACCTCGCGTTGCGTTTACCTGGAGTAGCCGGGAGGACTCCCAACCCCATCAGTCCGTTGAATCAAAGATACACGCAGCCAGTCTATGAGACTGGCCTTATGATTGAGCCGGTGAAACATTTGAGGTGTGTATCTCACTACTGTAGTACGTAACGACACGTTACTGATCGGTGAAAAAAAAAACATAACATACATGCACTGGACTCGTGGGTCTGCTCAGCATCCTCAGACAATTTTCCTCACTGCAGTTCACTCGTTAAACCGCTACCACAACCACCCACCGTCCACCTCTCTTGGCTTCCCGAGATCGATGCCCGACTCCCGAACCACTGTAACTGGGGATCCCGTAGGGAAAGCAATCAGAGAACCCGGTACACTCTTTGACAGTGAACTCTGGTGGCGGGATCACTACCAGGAGCTAGAGAATCACGGATATAGACTTCGTCCTAGGTATCGCCCCAATTGGACACCCTCTTGGAAGGTGTCGGGTAAAGACTTCTACACTGTGGAGGATGGTCAACCTACCTTGGTGAGTGTTCGTCCGACTGATGCCCTCTGTGTTCAAACACGCCCCCAGTTGCCCACGGCGATGGACGCGACGCGCAACCTGGACGGAAAGCAGGTGATGCTCAAGAGTCTTCCTACGAGAAGAGGACAGCACGAATTGGAGATTGTCCGACGGCTCTCTTCGCCAGAGCTCGGGCGTGAGCCCCGTAACCATTGCGTACCATTGTTGGACACCCTCGACCTCCCCGGCATCTATGATCAGAAATTGATTGTTATGCCATTCCTCCGCCCTTTCGATGAGCCTCATTTCCGGACGTACGGCGAGTTTGTAGCCTTCTTCACACAAATTTGCGAAGTGAGTTAACCCCTACATGTCGCCGGATCAGAAGGGTGAGCACAGCTGACAACCCTTGACCCAGGGCCTTCAATTCATGCATGAGCGAAATATTGCGCATCGGTACACCTGAGTACTTCTGCTAGAGGAACCTGTTTCCGACGAAATCACTTTTCAGGGACTGTACCGCAAATAACATCATGCTCGATCCGTCTGAAATGTACCCCCAAGGATTCCATCCTGTGCAAATCGATCGGAGTAGGGACTTCAAAGGAAAATCTCAAGCATACGATCGGACGCAGCGACCCCCACGCTACTACCTGATCGACTTCGGGTTGTCCCGCCAATACAACTCGCGAACTGCATTGGACAACCCTATACGTGGTGGTGATAAATCCGCACCCGAGCATCAGCTCGGGAGACGGTGTAACCCGTTTCATACGGACATCTATCATTTTGGAAACCTGGTTCGTGTGCGCTTTATGAAGGTAAATGCTCCTCGAAGTTGGTTTTCTTTCTGCGTGGCTCATTGTAGGGCCTTTCAGCGATACACTGGTTTCGAGTTTGTGGAGGGTCTAGTGAATGCAATGACGGCCGCAGAGCCGGCGAAGCGTCCCGTGATTGAAGAGGTCGTTGCCAAGTTCTGTCACATTCGCGAGTCATTGAGTGAGGCTAAGCTACGCTCCCCCATCACATCCAAAAAAGACTCTAGTGTAGTCACTGCTTTCCGGTATACCAGCCAGGCGATTCGTACTGTTCAGTATATTGTCTTACGAAAACCGGCTATTCCAGAGCCCTAATCATAGATATCATTGCCTGGCTAATGTATCGTGAGCCGCTGCCTGGCGGAAATTGAATTGTGTGAGTCCTGACGGTAGGAGAATAGGACAGCACAATACCGCCTTTCAATTGCTAAGACGCGAGCTTTAAGACCATGTATCGTTATTCGTAGTATACTGTAATGCTCAAAGATTCTCACCCATATGGGGGAACTGGGAAGAAAATATCACGCATTATGAAAGGCCCGCTACCAACCCTCGAGGTTCCCTGCCACCAACTTTGCGACCTTGTCATGCTTCTGTGTGAGCGCCGCCCGAAGCGGACTCTGCTTTCCCGTACCCTGCAAACGGACGTTCGCCCCATGCCGAAGCAAGACCCGCACGACGTCGATGAAACCCCTAGAAGACGCGACATACAACGGCGTAAAGTCGCCCTTCGTCCGCGCGTTCATATTGGCCGCGTTTTCGAGCAGGAGCCGCGTGACCTTGGCGTGTCCGTTGATCGACGCGAGGTGCAGCGGCGTCCAGCCGAGGGCATCCGCCGCGTTGACCTGCGCGCCGTTCTGGAGGAGCAAGCGGACGACCTCCAGCTCTCCGCTGGCCGACGCTCGGCGCAGCGGGGTCCACCCGCACTGATCTAGGGCATTGAGGTTGGCCTTGCGCTTGAGCAACAGTCGTAGCGCTTTGATATGGCTGTCATCCAACACCTTCTCCAGGGGACGCGAGTGAAATTTGTCCTTGGCATCCACGTCAGCTCCGTGCTTGAGGAGCAAATCTGCGATCCTAAGGTCCTTATTTTGCAACGCCGCATGTAGGGCCGTCCCGTGAGTGCCGCCTTTCTCGTTTATATTGTGCGAGCGAGCGTTGATGAGGTCGTTTACCAAGCTAGAGAGACCACATAACACCGCATAGTATAATGGAGATCCCGTATCCTGCCATACCGTGCGATTGCGCACGGCCTGTTCCCCTTTCTGGTCGATATCATGTATGCGAATCCACCCTCGTAAGTGTGGCTTATTTCGGTCAAAAAGATCTTTCGTGAGAGATTGAACTTCTGGCTGTATCGCAACATTCCCGAATCGGGCATGAAGGAACCAGTGCTGAGCCGCATAAAGAGCCAGAGGAGATCGTTGATCGTCCACTTTATCTTGTACTAGAACGGTGAGGCAAGCTTCAGCGAGGGTTGCGTGGGCAGGCTCTGGCGGAATGTGGTAATAGGAGAGATTCCTGTCCTTTGCGAGACGAGTGGAAGTCAAGAATTGTTTCACAGAGAAATGTGAGAATTGGGTAAGTTGGGAGTCTTCAGCCTCGACGATGTCAACCAGGCTGGAATATGCAGAGAACGAGGCAGTTTCGGAATCTCTTCGGCGCCGGTCCTTCTTTTCCTTGGGAGGTGCTACTCGGTCAAACCGAAGGGCCAAAATCTCCTCGAGCTCCTCAGTAAGAAGGGGCCGAATAGATGCAACCAGGCACTGGAATAGATAATGCGCACGCTCCTGTTTCCCATCAGGGATCTTCTCCAATGCCCGCATATATCTTTCATACAGTGTTGCGGGCAGTTCGTCCAGAGCTTTTGATATGCCTTCAGGTACAGAGCGACGCAGCGTATCGAGCTGGCAAGCCGCCCAACCAAACCTACATAATAAGGTCAGCAATGACGATAAATTCGTTCAAACGAGGCACCCTACATCCCGTCCGCTCTTTCCGAGAGTGATCCGATAACTAGATGCCTGTCCTCCGCGCTCCAATCTCTCATTTCTCTGTCCTCGTGCACCAAAGACTTGACGTAGTACGTGATGTCCTCTCTGTGGCCATTTTCTTCGTGAAGGGACACTGGGGTAGATGTTAATGGTGCGAGAGCGGTTCGAATATCGTGTTCGAGGCCGGAGGTGACGCATACACGCAGATTTGAATATTGTAACGTGATAAGATCCTCCAACAGGTCCAGGACCTTTTCGCGGGGGGCGGGCATTCCGGTGTTATTGGGGCACAGATCTAGAGCGTCTATGACGAGGTAAATCGGGATTTGTCCTAGGATTTGAATCGTGCGCTTGAGACATGCTACGAGTGCAAGTTCACTGAGCACTTCAGTGCCATCGTTGTGCTCGGTGTATAATTGAGAAAGGAGATTATGACATTGTCCGGACTTGTTGCAGAGTTGGAGAAGGATAGAGGACAGAAGGTCGCGGAGGCGGCACTTCCCAGGGTCTTTGGCATCGAAATAAAAGAATGCCATCAAATCCCCGCTGGATTTGATGTCCTCTATGATCATGGAGCTTTTTGATGATATCAGTTTAGCAGGATGGCAACATGAGGGGTGCCGCATACCAAAGAACAGTCTTGCCCGACCACGCTACAAAACCAGGAAACTATCAATAACCACAAAAATGTAGAGTGCGAGAGTAGCGTACGGATTCCACGGACCCACAAGAGTGAGCCCGATGCTTTCCACGCATTGAAAGTGTCGCCCTGTATAAACCATGCTCCTGTTTCCCTATATCGATTTTCGTGCGCATCGTGATTTATAGAGAAATTGGGCGCCGCGATCCAACGTCGAAGAGCTTCTCGTGACTGGAGGTCTGTGAGAATGTTGAGCCTTTACGGGTAACAATAATCGTGTTTGGAAAACCAACGTGCTAGTTTGTTTGTTTCTGTGTTGCGCAACAAGCGTAAGCACCGCGACCGGACGTGTCGAACAGATTTGGCGCACCCCCTTCAATCACATCAACCTTGTTATAGATACTATCGGCGATCCTCAAATTTCTCGTTGCAACCAGCAGTGCCTCATTTTGTGTCAAGTCGTCCAACCTTTTCAGGGCACTCTCGATTGGAGTCCTTCCTGCCAGTCTCTTCACGATTTTCTCTGCGTTATAGTGAGCTATGAACAATAGGACGCACATATTTACTCACTGAACGTTCCTTGCTTCACTGCTTTTGTCTCAAGCGCGAGGATAATGATTATTTCGGCCATTATCTTCCCTATTATTTCAGTCAATTCGGTTGTGAGTTGGATGCTGGTATAGATCTTGAGACGTTGTAGGAAAAGGTGAACACGCTCAAAAAGGTTGACGAGTATGTCGTAGCTTGCTGCAACACCAGCCGCGGCCTAGAGGAGTCGAGTGTGGCATGCTCACACGCTGTGGCATTTAGGCAGAGACCTACCATTAGCAGGACGCTGATGCCAGTGAAGATCCCTCTTGCGGGAGGGAAGGGCTGTGAAAATACCGTTAGAGCAGTGACGTGGGAGAATAAGTCCTTGATGTCTACCCCTCCGAGTGTATCCCCGAGCGACCCAGAAACTGCGACCAGAGTCTGAACCATAGGATAGAGCCACGTCAACAGCTTCTTATTGCCTTTCCGGAATTCTTCAAATTCTTGGGCTTGGGCTTGAAATACTCCCTGAACGGCATCGACGGAGTTCCAGTTTTCGAGCTGCGCGGCGCAGGGATGCGTGGCTAAATCTTCTCCCGTCAAAGTCCTATATTGCTTCGTGGCCTCTTTGAGTATTATGTGCAGATTATAGGTAGGATCACGAGTTGCATGGTAAAATGGATGCATGGGGGTGGTAGAAGACCTTGATCGTCGAGAGTGGATGAGGTAGGCTGAAAAAATACGAACCAAAGGACACGTAGGCGCCTCGTGAGTAGACAATCGCCTGATCAATTCCCAACTGATCTCACGATGTGCTAGTTTTCGAACACAGCCAGGCGCTCAGTGTCACGGCGCAATGCGATTCAGTGTCAGCTACAGAACCCCGAAGAAAGCTGTTGCGGACGGCGCGTTCATGCGCGCGAAGCTGGTAGTCAGTGCGGGACAGTGTTCCAACAGGCGTGGTTGGCAAGCTGAGTGTGGCGCCACACTCATGTGCACATAGAGGGGCTCGGTCGAGCCTCATCAGCTAAAGTGCATGAAACGGAGCGCCAGCGGGGGTGGCCCGCAGCCTCAGGGCTGAGCCAAACCGTCATCATGGGTGGGCAGGACAGGTGACGTGGGTCCACCGTGACCGCACGTGCCATCAGTCTCACACAGGATTCGCACAAATTCGCTCTGCCACCCGGGCGGAGTCGCCTGCATTCCACCTGGCTATGCCATCGCCGAGTGCAGTGACCTGCACTACTGATATATTTGTTTGCAGAGTGCTGTACTGGCTAGACAATAGCTGATGCAGCGCTGATGCGCTGATGAACGATGACAACTGGAGTGGTGTAGTGATTTGATTCTGTGAGACGGCCGGTATTCCGTGTCACGACTAACGGCGGCCTGTTTTCAAAGTTACTTGTACCCGATTTACTGTATCTCTGTTCCGAGTCACCCAGTAGCACCCTTATTCATCGACTCGCGCGCGCTTTCGAGTATCTCCTATGAACCTCGAGAAATGGTATATTCCCGCCCGTTAGATACTATGCTCCACATTCATTCTCGGTACCAGCACGGGCGGAGAACCCACGTGAATTGAAAGGGACCGGAACGGTGGAGAACGTTGTGTTTCGCGTCACCCCGGATTTGTCGACCAGACGAACTGTTCTTACCCGCTGACTCGGAGGAGCGCCGCAAGCCGCGGCTCGCGCGCACAACGATCTAGAGCTATCCAAAGAAGCACAAAACCAATAAGTGGACACTGGTAGACCGGACAGGCATCAATGATTTACACCACAAGTCACGCGAACACTCCGAAACTCAGTTGGCCCGGGGTGGGCCCGAGTCGCTCACGGAGCGCGGGCATCGAACCATCACTAGTACTGGCACGTTGCTTTACTTAGTCCCCACATCAGCCACTGGCACAGGTCGTCAAAACTCGTACTCGCGGCATCCCTTCGCGCAGCGTGGTCGGCTAGAAGACCCACGTTTGCACTATCAATAGCCACGGGAAGGCAGCGCATCGAGAGCGGTAACGGAGGGGCAGAACCCTGGGCCATTCATGCCCGCGAGCCCGGGGCGCTAGGCTGCGGTCTGAGAGAAAGGAGGGTGTGTGTACAAGGGTCGACGGAGGGTGATGGGCCCGCTATTTTGGAGAACGTCCCTGACATTTATTTTTTCTGTCTTCATTGTACCCACTCAGGCTGCCCAATTGAACTCACCACGAGCGAGCGGACCTGATTCCGATGTCAAGTCCTACCGTCCTGATCCTTGTTCCCCGGTTCGGGTCTAGACCCATGCCCTGCACCAGCTCCTTGAAAAACCTGTCGAACAATCGGGAAACCATTCAATACATAGGCCGGCAAGCAACTGGCTTGATTGGGGCAAAAGACGAGGCATTGGGTCACCTGTTGGCGTGTGGCGTAAAATTTTCCCATACTATGATAGATGGGCTCGGCTCGGCGATCCGTCATCAAGGCACTCAATGAAGTTTGTACTGGAGCCATGAGGCACTGTAGACAATTCTGGAACTCAATTAACTGTCTACCGAACAACGAGGAATTTAACCTAGTTGGTGTTGCTAGGGACTGTGAATTTTCGTCGTCTAGAGAACAAATCCTGTGGGGCTAATACCATATTAAGTAGTACGCTATGCTTTGCGATCTCCGGAGTGATCATACACGGCTTCATGTCTTTCAATGACTGATTGCGCGCTAGCGTACTCATCTGATTGCCAGTGATGATATCCCGGGTTTCCGTTCACCTCTCGTGCGCGCACCTGAGGCGGCGAAAATTCTCATGGCTCGGCCCATGATGCATGATGGCCAGAATGTATTCATTTTCTATTTGTTTTACATGTCCCCCCTCCACGGGAACAGGAAATCGGGACAGGCGGATCAGGAAATGAATAATGCGGAACGGGAATTGCAGAGATGAGGTACGTGAATGAGTGGACCCTGCTACAATGTGACGAAAATGAAGTTGCAAGAAGATGCGATGCGTGTTTGGTGGCGTGATGAAGGAATGTAAAATGAGTTCGTGAATGCTGGTTCGATAAGTTGATTCGGTATAATAACAAAGAGGGGTCAGAACATGATCGGGGACGAATGTATAAATACATGCGGAAGGCGATGATACATGGTGAACGTGAATGTACAGTGCTGGTGAGACCTGAAAAGGGATGGAAAAGAACGAGGCTTTTTTTGTCTGCCACGGCTTCTTGAAAAGCCGGGATCCGAGATGCGACTAGACCTATACGGTTCTCTGTCGGTGGAGTGATAAGTAAGGATATACCGAGCGGGAAATGCGCCTTGCCTTGACTATAGACCACTGTGCGACCAAGTTGTTAATCCTTTCGCGTAAGAGCTGACTACACTGGTCACAGGGGAGATAATCGCCTAGCGGACGCAGTGCGGCTTCTATCGCGTGCGTCGATAGATCTGTTGGGCGTTGCATTAATACATCACCCCATCAGTGGCGAGGCCCCATCGGTGGCTCACCCGGTCTCACGTCCCAGGCAAGATAAGCAGATGCGAGAGCCCACGCCCGGGTGAGCTTCTTCTGCTCCGTGAAATCGCAATTAGTGGTAGGTGCATGCGGCTGCGGGGGAGGCAGCAGGAGACGCTTTAGTGCCTCTACGCGGCCGAGGTGCAGGTAAAAGAGCCGTTTGAGATATAGTGGGCCCATTTTGACGACCAGCTCGTCCGTAAGCGAAGCAAGTGAGTAGGATAATAAGAAGCTGGAGATCGGAATTGCGAGATGCTGCAAGTTGTATGCTCCAGAAATAGCATAAAATTCGATAGGCGCTTGAGGAGCGGTGCCGAGAAAGAGGGTGTAGAAAGGAGAGGCGGGTGCCAAATAGGTCTGCGCGGACAGACCATATCTCTCGAAAGATTCGACGGCTGCAATGACCGCTTCCGGCGGCGGTGCATAGTGAACTGCTGACATGTTATAGATGGTATGTAGCAGAATGTTGAGGACGACAGAGTCGAGATGCAAGGAGAGAAAACACCCTGCATCGTCTGGCGCTCCCTGTTCCTTCACGGGAAGGAGCGAGTCAAACCCATTGGTAGATGCAGCGAGTAATTTGTGCGTGTGAACGTAGAAAAAGACCGAGTCGGAGGACAAGATAATGAGATCCGTCGGTAACACGTCGGGTTCTGCGCCAGGAAAAAAGGAGGTTGAGATGGAGATCATTGCTTGATCTCTGTCTTCTGCTGGCGTCCCATGGACGGAAATCTGGGATGAGGAAGTTGAAGTCTTAGCGAAGCCATAACAGAGGATCACGTACAGGAGGCGTAGGTATTTGCATTGATGACACCGATCTCGACAGGGGAGGTCGCACGACACTGCGCGGACCTTTATCAGAAGAAGGAGCAGTATCTTGAGCAAGTCCGTCGGAGACAAACTGAAGTATAGAGTCCCATTCGTTTGCGTCCATCCCGGAGGGTTAAAGACTGTTACACACAAGGATGGCCGATGTGGGCTAATGCCTGAGAAGGGGTAGATGCGAGGGAGATGGGTTGGGGGGGAGTGAATGGGGCTAATAAATATGTTGGGGAGAAAAAGGAGGCCCGGCGTCAAACCCGGGGGGACGGTAAACGATTGCAAAGAGATGCGGAAGGACCATCTTAAGCAGTGTATCTACCGGCCCGATCACCCGCCGGGTAATTTCCTTCCAGTCCAGACCATATCCACCACGAAGCAACCAGCAACCAACGGAAAACTACATGACTCCCTCGCTCATGGGTCTAGATGCGCACGAAGACTTCCGTTCCTGAAAGTCAGGGACATCCTCTCTTCCACTTCGGCAGGTGCCTCATGACCTTTTTTGGCGGTGGCACCCCACTAGTCCAAAGTGTTCGGCGTAAACGGAAACCAAACAAGACACCTCAACACCAGTAGCATCACCATGCGTACGCCATGTATTCGCGGCTCGACAAAGTCACAGCTTTCGACGGGCCAAGAAGGGTAAGAACATACGCCCATGTCTTATCGGATTTCTCATGCGCTATCCTGGTACACCAGTTGCCCACCGTCGGGCTGTCTTTGCCTTGTTAATCTTTTCCCTCTTCCCGAACTTTGTATCGTATAGCTCCTACGCGGCTATGTTAGGACCTTTATGGATGTCAAGCAGCGGCACACTAACCATATAGGCCTGTCGCTTCGCGGTGGAGACCTTGTTGAGCTTCTCGAGAACTTTGTCTTCGGGAAGTTTTATTTCTAGAAGTCGTGTTGCTACCAAAATCAACAAAGTTAGTACTGTCACACGACACCCACACAGCGATCATATGACGCACCAATACGCTCCTCGATATTCAAAACTCTGTTCTCGTCGTTTTCCGAAACAAAGCTGAACGCTATGCCACCACGTCCTGCGCGAGCAGTTCGACCCACCCGGTGCGTATATGCCTCCGCTTCATCCGGTAAGTCCCAATTGATCACCATAGCGACGTCTGTTATATCTAATCCCCGCGCGCCGACGTCCGTAGATACAAGCACCGGGATTACCGAAGAACGGAAGAGTGACAGCGAGGCCAGTCGGTCACGTTGCGTGAGCCGCGAGTGCAGGGCAGTGCTACGTATTGAAAGTGTTTGTAACATGGCCGTGAGATACGCCACCGTGCGGGCTTTTGCACAGAATATAATCGTCGGTGGCGGTTGGAGGAACTCGTCACCACTTGCCACGTTCTTTGTCGAAGATTTCTTGTGGATGGTTGCTCGGGAGCGTTTGACAGGCCCAGGTGCCTGCCGTCGAAGGTGAGCCATAGTCTCTGGAGGATTGCACAGGAGATAAAAGAGATAGCTTTCTCTGATGTGAGAGGGGACCAGAACGTAATACTGCTTCAGGGTTTCAACAGTCTCAACTCTTAGGATATTATTTTGAGCCCCAAGGAAACGTAAAAGTTCGATGTTACGTACGTCGATGTTATCTTGTGAACAAATGGTTTCTGCTTTCCGGGTTTCGGTGCTGCATCAGCTATCGAGTCTATCGATGGCGTCCACGTTGCTGTGAATAGCGCCGTTTGGCGGTCCTTGGACAAAACACCAAACAAATGGGCTAAATCATCCGCAAAACTTGGAGCAAGCAGTCTGTCTGCTTCATCGAGAACCTGTATACCCACCTATGAACAAACCGCAGTGCTCTAGCGAAGCTCTTGCACTTACCAAAAATTTAACCCTTGACAGGTCCCAGTCAGTGCGGCTACTCCGAAGATGGTCCACAAGTCGTCCTGGAGTGGCAACTACCACGTGCGGCCGGTTGTCAAGTTCGATGGCCTGCGCTATCATATCCATTCCGCCCACGATGACGGCGGTTCGAACGTTGAGCAACGAACCGAGCACCACGAACTGTTCCGCTATCTGGAACGCAAGCTCCCTATGGCCATTGAGACGGTGGGGAAAAATAAGCAGAAGGGGGCGATACCTCGTTGGAGTGAGCACAAGCGCAAAGATGCCGTAGGGGTCAACGGAAAGCTTTTGCAGGATAGGCAGGGAAAATGCGATAGTCTTTCCAGAACCTGTCTTTGCGTTCCCTATACAGTCTCTACCTTCAGAATGGCCGGTCGTCAGCGATAATCAGGCATCATGGCAAGAAGCAGGAGACCTGCAAGAAGAGGAGGTATGCACGCCTGCTGAATCTCGGTTGGTGCGTGAATAGCCATATTTGACAGTGCGGAGAGTAGCGGAGGCGATACACCCAGCGAGGAGAACGACACATGTTTCGATGGGCCGGCCTCAGGGGATAGCGTGCGTCGAAGGGCAAGCCGGGGTTTCGCGGTCACCTGAGAGCCAAGAAGACTGGAGCTCTTGCTAGAGCGACCAAGGCGGCCAGTTTGCAAGAGAGCAGTCTCCTCACCAGATTCGGAGTCCGCACCCCCTTCAACCTCGCTTTCCCACTCGCCGCCATCCTTCTCAACTTCCCAACCCTCCGACGCCAGGTCAAAATCGTCATCTTCGCTTGAACTGCTGTCTTCACCTCTACCCCTGTGCACAACGGGTGACTGCTTGCGCTTTTTGCGTGATTCTTCCTGCTTTCGTAAGAGATCATCCACCGTGAGCGTCCTGCGTTTTGAAGTAATCATCCTGGTACTCGGGGAGAAGATGGGATGGTCACCGTTACGTAATCACATCGCCGATTTCAAATGCTGGCGGTTAGACTAGCTTCGGTTTCGGTTAGCTCTTAGGTATCCCCCGCATCGGCTTTCGAGCACATTCGTGACATAGGCAGAAAGATTAAATGCACACAACCATATACAAGATGCGTTGTGCGGAAGTCAACAGAACAACTGCGACAATATGAAGCTCGAGACACCTCAAGGCTTTTACAAAATGAATACGTTCGTACTGCGCACGCGCCTTCAATAACCACTTCTTCTCTTCTCCTGTGAGGCTGAATCATTTCGCCGTGATGACTTGACGCTGAGCTTGCTGAGCTTCAGAGACAAGTTTCCGTTTCAGAAACTCGGAGCGGAACATTATAAAGGCGTCGCAAGGGCGCCAGTCGCATTTCTCTTTCAGAACTGCCCCAGAATCGTTGCTAAGTAGTGCGGTGCTAGAAGCGAAGGACTTATTGATGCCGACAGTAACTTGCACTTGCGCCCATCGCTGGATCGGGGTATATTAAAAACGGAACAATGCAACACCCAAATGCGAACCGTGGACCTAGCCGAACATGCAGAAAAGCCGGACGTGGTTCGCAGATACCACACGACGCCTTCAAGACGATAGACGATGTCAAGTTATCTCAGGGAAGTTGGTAATGGCAGTCCGGTGAGGTATGACGCTTTGTAATGCCGACCTATGCGACCCTGGGAAATGAGTAGATCAGAGACATTTTCAACGCACGAAAATCAGCGGGACGGGAAAATAAGGATAATAGACGGTAGATTGTGGTGCCTTAGTGTTTCTGAGAGAGCTGCTCCTCGGATACCCAACCCAGCTGAAGAGAAAGACTGCTTGTAGAAAACGTGCCTCAGTATTGCTCAGAGGGGACAAAATATCTCATGACCCCAAAGGATTGAAGTCGGTATGGAAGGAAGAATTAACCTGAGCTTCGTGAGGTGCGTACAGACGAGATACACACACCTTCAACCAAGAGGGTGCTCGAACAAGGAGCTAAGGAAGAAGAATCCGGAAAAGGCACTCGCAAGGACCTTGGGAATCTCCCTGGCCTCGGATCAGTCGTATACGGGCACAAACAGCGGCACCACAGACACGGGTGTGTATAAATACCACCAACCAATACAGGCAAGAGAGGGAGGCCCTTCTTTTGAGGCCATGAGGATAACTCCTTGTTTCAATTCAGTTCAAACGTCACTTTACTGAGACCACAGCGAATGTTTGTCTCAATACTGCCAGGGGGGTGAAGTAGTGGTAGTAGGGCGCCGCGCCTCGTAGCAAAGATTAGGTGTGGGGGGCCCCTCTGAAAAATCTAAGAATCAGGGTATTTTCTAAGAACATAAGGTCTCAAAGAAATGCTGTGAGCTGCGCACGCTACCAGTGAATTAAAATAGACTCACCTGTGGCTATATATCTACTATCTGCAAGGTCGTCCCCGCTGCCTTCTTGATCCGGTTCATGAACGCCAACCCTTCCCGCTCCTCCGCGACCTCTTGCACGAATATCCGCTCCACACCCTGTTCCTCAAGACTGAGCAAGCCTTCAAATAGTCGCTGCGCAGCGCGCGCGGGCTCCGCGCTCCCGCCAAGAGAGAACGTGATCCACCGTGTGCCCTCCGACCGCGCACGAGCCAGCAGCGGCGACTCGTCCTGCGCCATGAGACCAAGACGACGACGACGACCCGACGGCGCTCCACGTTGTTCTTCAGCCTCTCGAAAAAACGCATCCATCGCCACGCGTCGCACCGCCGCATCTCCGCCCTCACCACCCGGAACCGTGGCGATATACAGCAACGTGACGGGCACGCCCGGCGCATAATGACGGTACTTCATCCCCGGCGTAGTCGGCGCGTCCTCCTCATCTCTCCCCAACACAAAATCGCGGTTGTGCACGAGCACGCGCGGCCGGGACCCGCCGTCGTCGTCCCCGCTCCCGCTCCCGCTGAGCGCCTCAATGAGCGCTTCGACCGTCGCGCCGCCAGGCCTCAACACGCGCAGCGCGCCGTCCGCCCCAAGCCCGTCGACGACCGTGCTCTCGAGGCCGACTGTGCACGTGCCACCATCGAGGAGGAGCGGGAGGCGGCCAGTGCTGCCTAGATCGCGCAGGACGTGCGCCGCGCGCGTCGGGCTCGGCTTCCCCGACGCGTTGGCGCTGGGCGCGGCGAGTGGTGCGCCCGTGGCCGCGATGAGCGCGCGGGCTACCGGGTGCGCGGGCATGCGCACTGCGACGGTGGGATGACCGGCCGTGATGATCGGCGGGACGCGCGACGGGTCCACGGGGAAGAGGAGTGTGAGCGGGCCGGGCCAGAACGTGCGCATGAGGGTTTCGTAGGTCGGAGAGGGGGCATAGGAAGGCGGGAGGAGGGAAGCAAGCATCGAGGGGGAGGATATGTGTACGATCAGCGGATTGTCGGACGGTCGGCCCTTGGTGGAGAAGATTTTGGTGGCGGCGGACGCGTCGAGGGCGAGAGCACCGAGGCCATAGACGGTCTCCGTTGGAAAGGCGACGACATGGCGTTCTGTCAAGTGCTGGACAGCAGTTTTGATGGCGTCCTCGGTCTCTGGATCAGAGTAGATCGGTTTGTCATCGTCACCAGAGAAAGTGATCGACTCCGGGTCACATTTAAAAACTCGTGTTGGAGGACTTGCCATGGCGGTCGCAAACGCAGTCGTGGATCGAACATATGGTAGCGGTCTCAGTTTCGAGAAGAGGGTACGAGTCAGGGTGATTGACTCCATATAACTTGCCATTTCGGGCCACAGAAAAAAAAGCTGTCAATCACGTCTCAAAAATTTTGATTTCGCGTAAACAGAGACCGTAGAATATTAAAACCTTGAAATACCACAATCGCTCACCAGAGCAAGAGTAACATGTTAGCCAATAAATAAAGCGAGTCTAACAGATCAATGTACCCAGATGTCGACCAGACATGTCTCGATGGTGTAGATGTGGCAGGCGCGGTAGAGTGAATCGTAACCGCATAGGGGGTGTGTCAGAATAAAAGACGCAGAATGTAATATGATGGAAGAAAGTGTAAGGAAGGTCATCACGAAAGGAAAGCAATCCGGTTTACATTCATAGATCGATACAAAAGTGCCGAAGCGGGAAGGGTATCGGCAGAAGAGAAAAGGTATTCAAAGATGTGACTGCAAGCAGAACGCATTCAACTCTTGTTTGGTATGAAAGCCGCAAAGCTCTCCTTTGATTGACGATCAAATCCCAGAGGATACGATGTCAAGTCCTTTGTAAGCGCTAATGTGTCGAGACTAGCTCGCTGCTTGACCTTGTCAACAACCTGGCCAATAGGAAGTACACCAACCTGTGGCTCTTCGGATTGATTGCCATGGTCGATCTGGAATGGGAACGACCCGAGACCCGTAGACATAGATGAGAGTTGGGATCCTGTAGACATGCCAAGAACACGTCGATCGGGAGGGTCTAAGACATCATTCTGTACGGCAGCGGTGCGATTGGGAACATGAGTCGTCTCTTGCGCAAGTGGTGAACGGGGCGGCGTGCGAGGTGGGCGGTTAGAAATCGGGGATGGTGGTACAAATGTGAAGCTTTCGAGTATCGAATCTGCACGGCCAGACATGCCTGAAGCCATCGTGCTCATAGAGATGCGTTGGGGGTTTGCTGGGGCCTTTTCCAACTGCTGCCGGCGCGCCTGCACATTCGTCATCGCACTTTCCTGCTGACGTTCGAGAGGGCCTCTACCACTGGAAGTGAAAGGGGAAACCAGACGGCCGCTGGCCATACGAACCAAACTCGCCCCCGCAGAGGGTGTGGGGCTGTAAACGGACGCACTCTCTGGTGGCGCGAATCCAAGGTGCACACGCGTCACGTCCATGATGTTCGCCCCAATAACGCTGGCAGCCTGAGTGATCGTGCTCAATGGGCGATCTGGATCATTGATGTCAATACCCGCGTTCCATGGATGCTGACCAGCTGTCGTGTCTATATCCTGGGCTGGTTGTGAGGAGCCTTGCGTCGCCATCGAGCTGCGAATGGCCGGAGATCGTTGGTCGGCGAAAGGATCAAGAAGTGCAGGTGCCTTGTGGCTCTCTTCGGCCTCATGCAACATGTCTTGCGGGCCAAAGGACGAGGCGGTGAGGGGAGAGCGAATGGATGGGCGTGAAGTAAGGCTCTTTGTGGCGGACGCAGAAACAACGGCCGCCTTGGCAGCGCTTGCGACCTGTCGGCCGGTGACGATCGTGGGCACCTCTGAAAGCACATCGCTGGCATAACTCGCGTTTGTAATGTAGGACCGATCGTCGGCCATGACAGAAACACCAGACGGGATGGACGAATTGAGGGGTACAGAGTCAACAGAGAGGTTCATGTGTTCCATGTTGAGGTCAGCGCCGGGCACCATGGATATCGAACTTGCCTGGGGCGAAGGCGAAGACCTTACCGGAAGGACAGAAGCAGGGGGTGGAACGAAGGCAATGGGGATAACATTGGTTGACTGAGAGCCGGTGGACGTCGTCTGAATGGAATGCCCATCACCGAAAGGATTTGATTGAGAGGAGTCACGCCGAACGTCCGGAGCTTGTGTGCCCGGGTCAAGATTGATGGTAGAGGTCTCGTTACCGTACACTCTAACGACAGACGCAGCAGGAGCAGGAGAGGTGGTAGGGGGTGAAGTGACGACGACCTTCTCTGTAGGATCGGGGCGATTGAGGACGGTGTCGGCTGGTGCTGGAATGTCCTTGACTTCTGCCACCGTGACTTTGGCGGCCGCAGCACTTCGACGGCGCCACCAGATGAAGGCAGCGACGGTAAGAATTAAAAAAACGAGCGAGCCCACGACAGCACCTGCAACCGCGCCTGCACTGATACCACGGCCAGAGCTGGATGCTAATTGCCTATCTTCACACTGGAAGGTGGCACATAGGTCACAGCTCCTGGAATTACCGTCAAAAAAAAAAAATACCAGCGGAATATAAAGTACAACGCGTACTGTGCAATTTGAAAACAGACTTGAGAAGATCCACAGCTACAGACGGGGGGGTTACTTGGACATTGAACACAATCTCGTTGAGCTAAGAAATGGTCCAAACGCATAGCGAAGGGGTAGAAATGAGAGTATTTGGTCGGATAGTAAGGTCACGGATGGTAATGGGCCCCTCGTTGTCCAGCAGCGTCTGAGGGGATGAGGACGTCGTGCACGGTGGAGGGGGGGGAAGGAGAGGGGGGAATTGAAAGAAGGGGAGGACCAAGTCTAAGACGGTGAGAGAAAAAGTAAGCCAAGCAACGGGCGGTACCCATAAGGGATTATGTAATTATTGATATCAACTGAGTTCATTCTATTCTTCCTTCCGCGCTCGCGGCTCTACTTGCTACCTAATCACGTTAAGTACTGTAGCCGGTGAAGGCCAGGTGTATAGAATTAGTGACTTTAGTGACTGTAGTCGTATCTGTAGTTTCACCAGTAAAAGACACATTCAGATCAGCTGCCAGTGTGAGAGTCCCATCACGTACTTTCTATAAAACTCCTCGGAGTTTGATGTCTCGGTCTAGAATTGGGCCATTCGGTTAGCCGCGCACCCCAAATGATCGCATAAACCACGGGGTACCTGATCATGTCTAGCGCCCCGAGTCTTCCGACCAGCCTTCTCTAGCTCCTGGCGGTGTTCTCGGTCCTCGCGTAGCCATAGCAGAGCGGTTCGAAACAGTGTGCGGTCTGGAACTCCTGGTGAGGGAGGCCACGGGGTTGGATCCATTACGAAGCTTCCGAGGCGCATGTGGGCTATGTGTGTGGGGAATTCATTCAACCCATCAAAGATGTGCGTGGCATCTGACGTGATTTGCGTTTAGGGTGCGCATGATATGAGGGACTTTGGTGGGCTCACAGAGAATGGTCGCATTGCGGCGCTCGCTGTCCTCTTTCAAGAAGGACAACAGATCATCGCGGACTTGCACATCCAGATCTACGGTCACCTGCGCCGCCGGTGTTTCACGGCCATTCAGTTTGTCAAGGCACGACGGGTTATAGACCATGTGGTGACGTACCTCATCCAGCAAGAGAATATCCCATGGTGTCATAAGGCCCATGCACAGCTGCACGCGTCGCCTCTCGCCATCCGAGATGGCGTGCATGTGCCAGTCGAGGTCCACATCGAGGATATCGAGCAGATGATCACGGCGCTCCTTGTGGCGATATCCACCTACTGAGTTGAGGAATTGCTCAACTAAGATGTCACCGCGGACGACCGGGTTCATCGCCCTGTGGTGGCATTCAGTTGAGATACGTATGTCCACCACGCGATTTCCTTTGAAAGAACTTCCCATTCTGTGCCGAGGTACGTAACGCCTGGCGGGGACTGGCGAAAGACGTCGCATCCCTTCATCGAAACTTGCGTGCCCTCGGATGTGATGAGCCGCTTGCCTGCCAAAATCTGAAGCAGGGTTGATTTCCCGGCTAATCAAAACGAGTGTTGATAAACGTGGCCATTAATCGTTATGAGAAGAATGCTGCACACCCCCATTAGCGCCAATGAGGAGGGTACGCGAGCCCTTTGGCAAAGTTATACTGATATCACTCAATGCGGCCGGTGAAGATGGCCTGTGACTGTATGTCAGGTTCCGGACAAAAATTTCAGCGCTGGCAGCCATTTAGCCTTTTGGTGATTCGAGCGACTCTTTGTATCAATCACGGCTGTCGTCAAAGCGCGGCCAGTGTTTTGGTGGAGAAATGGAATACTGTACTGTATTGTGGCCATCAGAATGATACGGAACCATTTCGTGGAAACTCAACTCACGACGATGCCCTGACGACAACAAGTGACACGGCCAAGACTGTGCGGCTGCGCCCGCGTCGCCATTAATATTGTCCGTCAGCTGCTCGCTTGTCGGCAACCCGATCACATGTCAGACTTGGTATCTACCCGGGTCGACCAGGTGCAATGTGGCAGCCTCCACCATCGCATCCTCATCTCATCTGATGCTCGTACCCGTTTAGCCATCTGGCAGCTGGGCAACTGTGCGTCCGGTGGCTGGTGCCTTTTCCTCTTCGGATACAGGTTACCTGTAACTCGGCATGTTCTCGTCCCTGGTCTTCCGGGCGATAAGGACGCGCTCCCTGGTAACCCTGCCGCACAGGAATGCATACCGGGTGCGAGTCTTTTGGCGTTCGTTGGCAACAGCAGATACGAGTCACCATTCGAATTCTCTGTAGCCTACGTCTGACCTATGTCGATCTCCTAGGTCTCATACACTACGCAGTAAGCTCCTCACGCACAAAGCACCCCCACATGTTCTGACCAACAACATTGTCAACATCGCTACGAGTTTTATAGGTCTTCCAGATGCCCTCAGATATCACTTGGCATTATCTCATTCGTCATTGACTTGCTGCTTTTCACGTTCGTTCGTTGTATTCAAAATTACTTCAGACTCGCGAGGTATCCGGGTGTCGGGCGAACGAAATATTATTTCGGCAGGGACTGAGGACGTAGGGGATCGCACAATCGAGAAATTCGAGAGAGCTCCAGTGTGACTTCTCAGGGTGAAGTACCTGATACTTTCCCCATCCACTCCAACACTTTCTTCCGGGACACATCTCTTTCTCTCGATTCCTCCTCCTCCCGTTGCTTTTGATATTTCGCCGCTACTTCTTCAGGGGTAATCCGATAGGCATGCGTCAACCCGAAATTCATCTCGTCCAACATGTCGAACTTCTCTTGCCGTATAATCTCACCGCGCTTCCTTCTCCGTGGTCCGGTGTAACCCCTACCACGTGAGTCGCTCTCTTCGCTGCTTGGGTCCGACAATTCCGGGGGTAGTTATATGCCGCGGCACCGTACATGTAATCGAGAAGAATCGCGGGTGGAAGCAGATCTTCGGACCCAACTAGGTGAGCATCGGCGCTAAGAAGTGGGAGACGATGTCGGCTGTCCAGGCACTGCATCGTGATGCGGTACGGTAGCTCCGAGAAGTTCTGGGTACCTTCCCTCGGAACGTCGTCACAGTCAAGGGCAAAATTTGGCGTCTGGAATCCGTAGATCTTGAATGAAGTTCACCTTTAGGACACTTTACAGCGCACGCACTCTTAGAAATGCCACATTTCCGCGACGAAACTTGCTGTGCAGAGTCTTGGAAAGCATCATGCCATTTCGTACATCATCGATATCAGAGATTTCGATCTCCGGCGGTGGGTAGAGACCACGTCGGGATTGAGCGACATGCTCGAGATACTAGAAGACCCTCGAATCAGAAAATTAAGACAGGAAGGCGTACGAGATGTGACCGCACAGCGTCGCACTTATTCACTGCAATGATGTGAGCGGCATCACAGTCCTCAGTTTCGTCTTCTGTCACGACACAGCATTCCTCCCGACGTAGGATTTTTTGACGAAAGTCAATCGCACGCTGTGTTTTCGCAGTTGATGTAAGTCGATCATTTACTGCGTGGTAGTCCACGAAACAGAGGTTGATTTTACTCGCGGGGACGTGTGAGGTTTCATCATGGGGAGTATTCCGTGGGCTCCGCAAATGGTAAACATGATGAATTTGAGCCATTTGTGAGGATAAACAGAAAGTCTCTGAATGTCTTGTTTTGGGATTGAGAGAAAAGGATCTCTGTTGTTGTTGTCGACGAGAAAGATATGGATTTTGTCGATCTCATTCATGGTCAGGTCTCTCCTCAGTTGTGGATGTGGTCGAGAACGTGGAACGCCGGGCCGAGTAAATTCGTGTCGATTTCCGTGTTTAGCTTTGCCAGAGCCATGACCTCCACTGCCGTCGTAGAAATTATCGACCTCACCGACGCACATCCTAGCGACGATGACACTCACGAAATACCAAAAATAGAATACCACGAGACAGATGGGGATCCAGAGAAGGGCGCAACACGAACGGCGTATATGCGCAAAAATGGCGAGGTTGGCGCGGTGCGCAGCCATCCCGTCGAATCGCGAGCAGTTTCTGTCGAACGCGGTCATGTGCAGTCGGGGGAGGGCACCACCGAATCACAGCTGGCGGCAGGTAGTCAAGGCAGGATCGGAGAGTCTACGAGGAAGAGGAAGCGCCGCTCGAAGAAGAGCAACAAGGATTCAGCACCCTCCTCGCGCGAAGACACCCAACACGATGCGCTGACCACTCTGGACGATGGGCAGCTATTCTTCACCGATAATGAGCCAGCATCAGTAACGGCGGGCATGGCATTCAAGTCAAACGACGGCGCCGAGGGCGCTCAGTCATCTCCCCAGGCATCGGAAGTGAACCATGACAAGGTTCCGCTACTCTTGCCCGCGCACGTTTCCGTCCTCGATCCCGGGAACGATTTACCTGTACAAATTGTCCAACCTGCGGATTCGGATTCGGATGCAGAATCTTACATCGAATACCTCGACTACGATGACCGCCTGGTGCGCCAATAACATCCCTCTTGCCGTTGAATCTCTCGCCCATTTCGTAACAATTAGGCACCCGACATGGTGCGATATTTCGAAGCTCCTGCGGAGGATCAAAAGCAGGCGCGCTTTGTTTGCAAACGATGCGGTGCAGAAAGTAAACACAGGACCAACGAATGCCCTGTACTAATCGTGCGTATAGTTCACATCACCCGTACCTGTGCCTTAACTATATGTAGTGTTTGACCTGTGGAGCTCGCGATGAGCATTCGACACGCAGCTGCCCAATTAGCAAGACATGCTTCACGTGTGGTATGAAGGGACACATCAACAAGGTGCGCGATAACCCCTTCGGACAAGAGTGAAGCTAACAATGTACCTAGAACTGCCCAAACCGGAATTTTCGCGGCATGTTGAACAAGTATGACGATTGTGATCGCTGTGGATCAGATGCGCATCAAACCAACGTGCGTGGTAACTGGCGCACATCAGTTATTGACTCCTGAGCCGTAGTTTAGGAATGCCCTACGATCTGGAGATTATATGAATACGTCGCTGACCGCGAGCGCGAAGCTATCCTTCGGCACCGAGAGTCGAGACAATCGCTCACTCTTGGAGAAGGCGGTGAGGGCTACATCGCATCCGACGAGTGGTGCTACAACTGCGGGAAAAGCGGACACTTGGGCGACGTAAGCTCGTCAAATGAGTGATTGTATTGTCCCCTCTACTTACCTGCCCTAACAGGACTGCAGAGAGCTCCCTCACCCACACGATACGCCGTCCGCGCCATCCGCCTTTGGCCTCTACAACACCCACTCCGGACCCTTCTCAGATGCCGCCACGGCGGCGACACGTCCCCGCGCGCCACGCGACTGGGAAAACGGCGACACCTTTGGCGACGGCTGGGGCGCGAGCGCCCCGATAAACGTCGGCAAGCGCGCGCGCAACAATAATCGATTGCGGATGGAGCAACGCGCGCTCGAGCTCCGGGAGCGTGAGCGGGACGACCCCGGCGACTGGTTCGAGAGCACGCGGAACATGCGAAATGGCCGAGGTCGTGGCCGGGAGCGCGAGCGCGAGCGCAGTTCTAGCCCTGGTGCTGGTGTTGGTGCTGGCGGACGCGGCGTCGGGAATAAGAAAGACGCGAAGATCCGGATTGGGAGGGCATGGAAGAGCGACGACCCCCCGCCACCGTCGCACCGTGGTCATGACCATGGCCATGACCATGACCATCGTCCTCATCGCAAGCCGACCTTGCTCGAGCGCGTGTCCAACGACAACGATGACCGCGACGACCTTGTCGAGATCGATGATGTCGATTTCCACTCTCGTGGTCGTCGCAACCGCTTTCATGGTCGGGAACGAGACGACCGTGATCGCGACCACGAACGCGACCACGAACGCGCTCGTGGTGGCCGGGAACGAAGTCGAGACCGCGATCGGGATCGAGGTCGGGATTCCGGAGGAAGAAGAGGCGGTGGTGGTGATCACGGAGATGGGGCCGAATTACGCATCCGCGGGTCTGCTAACAGAACCAGAATCGACGGTTCGCGCCACGCTGATTCGGGTTCGTACGAGCGCGAGGGCCGCAGGCGAGATGAAGAGTCGAGGAACGGTGGTCGCCGATGGGAGGATAGCCGAAGCAGGGATAGTAAGTACGAGTCTCGGACGAGCCGAGACGATGACTGGATACCGCGAGGACCGCAATACAAAGGAGGGTATGCATGATGGATTCTCAACGTCTTGCTTGCAGTTCTTCTCGTCGTTTGAGAGGAGTAGAATTAATCTTACTACTACGCGCACGCTTGACTTGTCCAATTTCTGGTATATGGAAACATTATATTACACGACAACTAGGATATCCCCCCAAAAGGCCCTCAACTTGAATATGATCATATGATCACAGCTCCCCTCCCTGCCCGTCCAACGGCCGCAGTGGGGAGTTGGAAATGAAACTCCCCACGTACGCGTCCGGGTCTGGCGCGTCCAGCGTCCGTGACGCAGCAGTCCAAGACGATATGCCTGGCACGAGTCCCGTAAACCGCGGCGATGCTGCGCGAGAGTGCGACAGTTCCTTTGCTGAACTTGAGGACGAGGCCGCGTCGGTCGGAGAGGTCGCGCTCGATGCTGCGGAACGGGCGCCGAGGACCGTCTGGTTCAAGGCGCTTAACGCCTTCCGCTTGCCCGCCGCGTCTGGCGACTTGGGTGTCTTGGTCGCTGGCGGAGCCTCACCATGCTGCAAGAACGTCGAGCGGATCGACGAATCCGAGAGTCCTCGCGTACGCAGGGTGCGTGCAGGGTCGATCCCACCGCGTCCCTCTGAAAATCCGTGGGGGTCAATTACCGCGTCTACGTTTCGCGAGAGCGAGCTTGGCGTGTCCGTGTTGGCAGAACCCATTGCCCGACCTGCGGCACGCCCGAGCATTGCACGCCGCAATTGATCACCGCTTGATCCCTGCTGTCGTGAAGAACCTGGGGAGAGGACGACCCAAGAATCTTTACGCGGTGCACCAGCAAAGATGCCCATGAGACCCATAGAGGTACTGCGGGTTGCAACTGGGGCCAAAATTGCGTCCTGCGTGGCGTCCTGCGCGATCGGAGCAGAAACGTTGGTGACGGCACGCCCTGCGCCAGTTCCAGTGAACTCGATGTTGACTGTTGTGGCGGAAGCTGATGTAGCGGGGCCAGTCTTCGGAGTAGGGCGGGAGGAGACCCCTAAAGGCCCGCGCCCTCGACTAACGCCATGGGGTGACACTCCGCTCTTTGAATCGCCTGAGGTAGCGCTGCCGAACAGCTTCGAGAGTGGGGCCATCCATCCGCTGGGAATTAACGAAGAAGCCTTCTCGCCAGGCGTTGACTCATCCTTGGGGTTCAACGTCATCTCGCGTACCTTCGGTGCGATAGACGGGTCGAGAACGATATCATTGAACGTTGTTCGTAGCGTACCAAGCTCTTTGAATATTTCCCTCAAAAACTTGAGCAGGTTCCGCAGGTCTCGCCGTGTGCAAATCGTTGTAAACTTGTCGTCCTCCAGCGCAGAACGGAAGACGACGCGCAAGTTAGTCACTTCTGCAACGATCCCATCAACTGTCGAATGCGATAGATAGCCGACGTCTGCCCCTAGAATATTCTGTCGCTTCAGGCGGGTCGTTAAGGTTCGTGGGTCAGCTTGTGCAACTCTGTTGAACTGCTGTTGGACATGCTCCAACAAAATGCCGAGCGCAGATTGGTTGTCAACCAGCGAAGACGATTCGGACTCTCCCTCGTTAGGAGATACGGGTAGTTGTAGTTGTTCGCCATAGCCTAATGGGGATAGGGTTCTGGTCCAATCTCGAGGTTCGGTTTGGACAGCCCGATGGCGCTGCAGGGAGTTAAGAGACTTCCACCTTCTCGACTCCCCAGGGGTGGCATCGGCACCAGACTCGTCCGTAGTGCTCCCTGGTTCAAGCTCAATATCTATATCAGAGTGGCGCTCCCTGCTGCGTCCAAATTGTCGTGGCCGACGAGAGCCACGAGATAGAGGACGTTGGGTAGTCTCCGGTGTCAAGGGCTCCTGATAGGTCGTTAGAGGGGTCGTATGGAAGGGCGCTCGACTGTACCCACGAAACTTCGATGAGACGGCGGGTCTGTATTGACAGGGTGCTTGAACATCGGAGGATTGTCATGCGACGAGAAGATAGCTGAGATAGGGGAAAGAGGCCCAGGAGTCGTTGACGAAGTGGCTGATTTGGGGACATCGCGGGATAGGATTCGACCTGTAGTAGATGATACCAGACGTTCTCCTGCCTCTTCCTGTAGTGCTTGTAGGGCCTCCCGAGACTCGGATAGAAGATCCTGCAGTTCGGCGTTGCTCTTCCTGAGGGCCTCCTTATCGGCCACGAGTGATTCCAGAAGCTTCATGATTTCGTCGTGGTGTTCAATGGACGACGTCAGGTCAACCCGCTTCCCATATGTTCGTCAGTCGCGACCGCCGTTCCACACGGCCACATAAAAGCCCACCGAATGTTGTAACCCGGCCAGCCACCGCTTAGCCTCGTGCATTATCTCCTCTGAGGCATGGCTATGCTTCGCCCGCTCTTCCTCCAATTCTCGTTCGAGATCGAGGACTTCCAAGTCCAGCTTGGCTTTGTGATATGAACGTATAAATGAAAAAACAAAAAAAAGAACAAGGAAGGTGGGAAGATTTACTCACCACATTTATCGCCAAGAGAAGCCAGCCTAGCTTCCGCGGCTCGGAGTTTTGCCGCCTCGTTGTCCCTCTCCTGGTGAAAGTCGTCCTTCTGTTGTAAAGCGTCGCGAAGGCGCGGCTCCCAACCAACGGAGCGAGCGTGTTCCGTCGACAGTCGATTGAACGCGACGCGCGACTCATGCAGATCGGCGGAAAGGGACTTGTTCGTCTCTTCTGCGAGTTCGTTGTTGAGAAGTGCCTGGCTGAAACGCTATAATGATCATCGCACTCGGGTTCCATACGAGTTGAAGTTGAATCAAATATGACCTTTTCCAGCACGGCGTTCTCCTTTGAGAGTTCAGCGATTCTATCTTCCAGTTCTCGGCGGGTGGCCGGATCAATTCCGGGGTTCGAGGGATCACCCTCACCCTCTGCTTTCGTTCTCTTTCCCGCATGCTCCACGGCCTGCAGTAGTCGAGTAGAGGTGTAGACGTATTCAGTGGATAGCCAAGCAGATAGCTGTGTGAGGAACGCGCCTGCACCCTCCGAACATACGCTTCGTGTCTCTGCAACAAGGCTTGCCCAACCTCTAAGCACGATCAATTTGGATCGGAGTATGACCATATGGTCGAGGGTTGCACGACGCACCAGCGCTGAGAACCAGGCGGCTTTCTAATTTGGCTTTGACTGCCAGCCATGCCTTGCTGTATTCGCTCTCCTCAGTACTGCACTGGCATCCTGCAAGATGTGAAGGGGGTTCTGGAGTAGAGACTCGGGAATAGTCGACCAAGGAGCGGGTCAAATCGTCGATAGCGGTGGAGGCGTCTATGAAACTGCGTGATAGTGGTGAATTTGTAGCAGGAGTAGATCCTTGCGACATGTTAGACGATGGCTGTACCCCAACCAACTCTATTTAAGGCCTCAACCGCAACTATCCCCGCGCCTGCACCCACCGTTGTCAACTCACGCACGTGTCTACAGAGAATGGAGCCGCGTTTATTATGCGTAGATACGGGCTGTGTAGGGTAGGATAAATAGAAAGATGAAAGCGGAGTTGACAACATGGACAACAATCATAATGTACTAGGCTATATATGCGTTCCGTTCCGGCCATTTACTCTCTTTCATTCCGTTATTTGACGGACAAGCTCTGCGATCCAAGACGCAACTTGTGCCGTTGCATTCGTCTTGCTTGCTGGTATGAATTGGAAGGCGGTGGTCAGTCCGCCCATGTTCTTCTCTTCCAACGCTTCCCTTTGCGTTCGCCCGACGACGATGCTGCTACTTTCCTCCACGGTGGCCAAAGTAGACGCGGAGTTGCTCCACCCTCCAGAGCGGCTCGGGTCCTGGAGAAGGATATGGAATACATTCGAAGCGGCGCTCAGAACGTGAGAGTTCGAGCTTGCCGCGAAGGCATCTTTTACACGTTCTTGCAGACTGTCATAGCTGCGTCCCTCAAGCGTGAGCAGGGGACCCAAAGCGAATTGAAACAAAGATACGAACCATATCGTGAGAACCTCAGGGTAGGCCAACGACACGTCGGAGAGTAGTCTGAAGTAGATTTCTGTTTCGGTATTCTCCCCCTGGGAGATTTCCAGCATGACACCAATGAAAGAAATCACAAGCAGCGCTGAGCTGTTGTCCGTGATGTTCAGCAATTCCAGTGGGACGCATGGTACGTCTTCTTCGTCCACCCTCTCTGTCGAATCCTCCGCGGCCAAATATTCGTCTAGATTAGCATCGTGCAATAGTTCTCTGAACTTCCTTCGTGTTGTGGCAGCTGACAGTAACGCGAGAAAGTATCCGACTGAGTCCGGTGCGATCCTGGGGCCAGGAGATGCTTGCATGCTACCCTCGTCATCCGATGCGGCACGCGAGCTGACTCGCAACATCGTTCGGAGGGCGTTCAGAGCGACGGGTTTGAAGGATTTTAGTTTGAAACCCTTGACCAGAATCGCGGCGAGGGAGAGAGAAAAGTTCGATTCGAAGGATATCTTGAGACTTTGGTCGAGCTGATCCGCAATCTCTCGGAAACCATATCGATGTTCAAGCAGAGTTTCCGGTACGCCATGCTCTTCGACTGATCCTTGATCTGACAATTGCTGAATTGTGACACGCAGTAGTTGACATGCTTCCGAGTAGAAGGCCATGTGTCCGAACTGAAGTAGCGCAATAGCAAGCCAGAAGATAGGTCCCAAGTATCGTGATGCCTGTTGTAAAGCGGGCATAACTTTGCGAATGCATCGAAGCATGCTGACAACCGAGATGGTTGAATCCGTAGTTCGCATAAGAGTGCTCCGGAAGGCGACGAGCATTTGATAGAAGAAATCGTCGTCCACATCTGCCGTCGCTAATTCTCCAAGCACAACGAACGCACGGAACTGAATAGTGGGGGAGACCTGAAATGCCGTTGCCGTAACAAGGCTCATCCAACGGGCCCGCCACACGTTGAGCAGTCCTAAGGACAGTGTGAGAGTGTCACGGCGATGACAGCGATAGAAAGCATACCTTTTGTTTGGGCTGCCGCCTCCATCACACGGATGAGGAAGCACGTGAGTCCCTCTTGACAATCCAGAACTTCGCTATCTGATACCGGATCGTAGGCTATGAGTTCATTCGTGCAGGGGGCACGTGTGAGACCAAAGAACTTGAGTTGGTCTACGTGACTTCCTTCTTCGTGTAGAAGACGGATTTCAGAGCCCGCGATGGCATCTGAGGAGCGGGATATCCACAACGATTGTAGAAGGTCCATGACAAGTCCCCAAACAGTTGCGCGTACTACGACTTCTCCTGTGGCCGCAATGAGAGTGATGATATGTATGAGTTCAGTCGTGTAAAATTGTGCAACGTTAGACTGCTTTGATTGTTGGGAAGCGACGAGGGCTAGGCGTGATAGAGACGCAATCTCATTCCAGTGCGGGTTTTCTGCGAGAGTACCCGTGGGTTTCACAGAAGCTTTGCCAAGCGCCTGTCATATTCTCGTCAAATAGTGTCCATGGCTGAGTAAACTCCAACCTGCCTTGCGCATTTTTGATAGTATTTGACCGCGAACATTGATCGACGAAAGCGGTGTCATAATCGACGCAATAACCTCACATGCGTGAGAGCTAGCCCCGCCGTCGATGGCAGCCCGCATAAGTTCGTCGAGAGCGATGTTTATGATAGTATGATCGAGCCTCGAAATTTCCATCCAGATGGCCTTCTGCGATGTCATGAGCAACTACAGGGAGGCACATGAGCAAATCTCAAACTACAATATGTGGAAACCGTACCTGCGGGTCTGTGATAGTGAGCTCAATAAGAAGTCGAATGCAGTCACGAAGTTTAGCCCCCGAGTGATCAAAGCTCGCATTCGTCGGCTCCGCGAAGACCGAGAGGTTTTTAAGCCATGGACTCATGTACGATAAGCAATGCAGCTTCAGAGTTGGATCCGCCTTCGATAGTGTGCCGCATACTTCTGATACGAAGTCCAGAGTAAGGTGAGGCACAAGGCTCGCAATTCGTTCACTCAAGGAAACAAGGAATGGCGAAGATGGGCCGCCGATCCATAGACCTGCCAGGCGTCCTTTACCTATACCGGCACGAAAAACATAAGAACCCACCTTTGGTTGTCATAATTGGACTAGTGTCCAGGTCGAACGAGCCCACGACCGACGTGAGGAGTTCGTAGGACGCTCCGCTAAGCTCAGGGCTCTCGGTGCCCATGTTACGCATGGCGATGTGGAGCAGAGCGGCGCTGACGTTAGAAAGCCTCGAGAATCGCTCCATGCCCGGCGGGTGGGTCGCCCTTAGACGACCTTTAGCCGCACGTATAGCCTGAGGAAAATCATCTGGGTGGAAATTAACTTAAGGGGAAAGGGTTCACTCACCTTGACGATCTGGTCCCGCGCAGAGGACGAAAAATACAGCGTATTCGATTGTCGTGACTTTCTGATGATAAATTCTGATGGATCGTGACCAGTCGAGACATTGTAGACATCGCTGATTTCAGAAAAGGGTATGATTTCAACAGATTTGCACCCGAGCAACGGAGATATTTGCTGCGCTTTGTCCTAAAGTTGTTCATCAATACCCAGACTTGGCATGACTAAACGGCGCGTACCGAAATTATACGAAGATGGCTTGATCCGACTCGAAGGCTGATCGGTATCCGGACGTGGGGTGAGTGACGCATCGTCACTTTCTCGAACACCTCGCATTGTTCATCTTCGAGGCTCGCTAGTTCCGATATGAATCAGAAAATTGTAAATAACAGACCAGCAGCGATACTTACTCGCGTACAGGAGGGGGACGGTAGCACCGGTGGGCACAAAGGTCTGGAGCTCCTGGACCGAGCAACACGCCTTGACCTGACTCGACAGGTGCGAACCTGACCAGGACGTCAGGATACAGCTAGGGTCGTGGGCAGACTACACACCCGCAGTGATATTCCACAATCTACGAAGATATTTGACAGCGGCCCCATTGGGATTGAGAATATAAGCTGTGTCGAATTTCGTCCTAAAATCTTGAGGAATAATTTCGATACAATACTTCAGCCACTGCATGGGAACTTGCGACGAAGAGGAGAACGATGTCCAGTCAAAGATGATCTCGAATGACCGTGCATCGGCAACAGAAGGCGATGTCAAAGTCTGAGGGGAATCAGTGTTTGTCATTCGGTCCCCACTGTAGATGGACAGCTAAGTAGTGACTAACCTTGAAAATGTGGTATAGCAATAACTCAATGTCCAGTGTCTCTACATCTAGTTTCGAGACAAAGAAAACGAATCTCGCTGGTTCGTCCTGAGGGCAAATTAAGAGGGAACTCACAACGCGAACAAAAGAGACCCTACCTTCCCAACACCAGCCTCCACAAAAATGTCTCGAACCGCAGTAACATCAGCACGATCGTACCTGGCCACGAGGTCGAGATAGTCCCGATGTTCCGAGCTCGACATCGCCGATAGTCGCGGAACCTCAACTGGCTGCCCAAGATCCACCAAGGCACTGCAGAGCGCATCCCACGCGCGTTTGCCGTTGATCGCGGAGGGATCCCCTTCTGCTGATGGCTTCATAAAGCTGAGGAGCTCCTTCCCAACTTTATCGGCATGTTTGGAAAAGAAACGGTGGAGAACAATGGTGTCAGTATCATCGTAAGTGACGCTTTTCCATTCGTGTGAATCCTTCTCTTCGTCACTTGGAGATGGGCTGTATCTCTGTACAGCAGTATTAAAAAATCATGAGGTGACGAACACAATTCGACACGCACGCTCAGTTCGCTCAAGAACTTGAACACCTCCATGATTTTCGATTGCAGGAATGGGTTTAAAATGGACATGTGCGCCTCTCTACCGAACAAGACATTGTTGGCAAGGGTTTGAATGATTTTGGCGATGATCATTAGTCCCTGTCTAAGCACAACGGGATTAGTCTGTGGTACTTCGACGTCAATCTCCGAGGGAGAGACCACCACGGGCGAGATGAACCTATGATGGACCATCAGAATCATCTGTGGGGTCTCCGTATGACATACCGAAGGAAAACAAAGGCCCCAAGGGCAGCAAATCGCGCGTCAGGCCAAATCTTTTGACTAGAAACCAAAGATATTAAGACATCGACTCCGACAGAGGTAGATACGCACACTGCTGTGTATATATGCGCACAAAGCTCGTGAAACATACTTGGATCCCATTAACTATCGCGGGTTAAACCGAAGGAAGTGTAAGTCTGACTCACGAAGGGAGGCGTGGTAATGACGAAGAAACTATTTCCAAGAATCTTGTTGTAATCGTTGTGACGTTCTCTAGATTTTGGTGGAGCTCCTCTTCGCTCACAACGGATGAGTCCAAGACGTATCCGAAGCCTGGAGGAGTCGAGCCCATTATCTTCATAAGGGGATCAATGAGGTCACGGAGGTAGTTGTAGCCGTGGATCCTCGCAAAGTGGGACAATAGTCGTGTGCATGTTGAATTACCCCTGAATAACTGAGCTTCGTTCTCTGCCAACGAGTAAGCGCTACCCAGGAAATTTCTGTAGTGACATGGGAACACACTCACCTGTTCGCGCTACTTCACGGTCGATGAGTGTCTTCATCAAATTCATCAGCGCCTCTCGGGTGTCGAAGATGTTAAGCAATACGGGGATGATAACGTCCACTTCTGATGGAGGGCAAACTTCACAAATGGCCAGGGCAAGAGTGATCTACGTCATTTCATATCAGGACTGGGACAAATACAGCTGAATTTTAAGTTTGAGGCATACATCGGGACCCTTGACGAGCTATAACGCGAAAAATAAGAACGGATGACTGCCTTTTCTGCATATTAAAACACATACCTCACACAACCGACTACGCCCTGAGAGGTTAACGGGAGTCTCCTGAGCCTCAAACTTGGCGCCTTGACCCATCACCCTGGCGAACACGTATGAAAAGATGAGCCTCTGCCGCGGATCCGGGTCATATGCCATAGAGAGACTGTGCTTGACGCCACTCTCTGGATTCGCACTTATTAGGCGGGAGAGCGCTTCTACGACGAGTTCGCGGATTTCTGCTTCACGCTGTGAGAGTGGGCGCTGGGGAAAACAGACAGTAGTTTAAGCAGGTCAATACGAAAATGGAGAGTTATACATACCGGTGAAGCCAAAGACGTCTCAGTCAGCTCATCGTCGGATAACTGCAGCAATATCGTGTCAGCATTGGGAATGAGAACGACTGACCAAATGCAGCTCACAGTTGAGAGGGCGCGTCCGAAAGAGAGCGTTCGCGTGATAAGGTTGCTGTAGCGGATGAACACACGATTCACAACATGACTAGCTTCGTCACCCGCAGGATTATCGAGAGACTTAAGCTCTAGCTTTTCCAAAAAGTGTCCTGCGGCGCGTAGGCTCGCCATGTTTAACTCGGGAAGAAGACGAGCGATGTCTGTATCATTGGCCTAGATACAATTCAACGTGAGTGCATGCTACTCAATTGGTCCCCTCTCATACGCACCATGGTGGGGTCGTGAATCCATCCAAGGAGGACGTCTAGTATCTTCTGGCGATGCGAACTTGTACTGTCTTTACGCAACATGTCCGGGCGGGAAAACACACTGTCACACAGCGCACAAAACTTGAGGCGGATGCGGTACGCCGGGAGGTTGTCAAAACCGTCGATGAAAGTAGCGAGCGAATACAGTGTCGGAGTCATGTCCACAGTCAGGACCTCGTCTTGGGCTTGTGCATTCTCTACCATGAGCTTCAAGACACCAACGCACTTGCCGAAAAAAAATCGATGGCAATTACAAAGAAAAGTATGAGACGACGTACCTGATCAAGGAAGCGGGCGAACTCTTCTGTCCACTGAAGTTCGCCTCTGCTATGAATGTCATCGATAACACTAATTGCGACAATGAGCAAATCAACGCATGGGACACGACTAATCCAGTGCTTACTCCTCGAAGTGTTTCATGAGTTTTGGGTACAACCTAATGCTTAACTCACTCCCAAGTGCCTCCTTGGCCGCCTCACGCGCCATGACCGAATCCGATATCAGTCTCTCCATCAGGAACGTGATGAAATTATTAATTAATGCCCTTGGGTCCTTCAGGACGCGCATAGAATCCGGCAGCAGCTCCGGAGGAATGACCGTGTGGAGGGCAGCAGGGTCATGGTAGTCGATGAGACAAGCCGAACCACACGCTGCAAGGAACAAGGTCAGGTTATGCCATTGGTGTTGTTGTTCCTAATGTGTAAGCCATCATTAAATGTGAAAAATAGGCAGGGGCGAATCAGCCGAACCTCGAATGTCATCGACTTGTCACCGACGGGTACAGTTGAGTCCTGCATGCTCTCCGCAGTCATCGGGTCGGTCGGCGCGTTGATGACAAGCTCCGTTAGGGCGCACCACCGGAAGTAACACTCTTCCCAGATGGCAACGTACGTAGCATGCGGAATCGCCAAGGATCGGAACAAGCGTCGGACTCGCTTCTGCCACGCCACACGACCTGCGCCAGAATGTCCGTCTCTTTTCCGCCCAGAGTAGAGAAAGGTGACACTAACCGGTGATGACTGTCCTCGGCGCACCAATCTTCTCGTACACAGCATGGCGGCTCACACGCTCTTCTTCGGTCAATGCCGGATTAATGGGAACGTCAGGCTGACGCTCCGCAATCGCGATGAGCCTCAGCGTCTGCGCTGCGAGATTCGAGACCCCAGTATCAGCAGATGTCAGCGAAACGGCGCTCGCGAGTTCCAGCAGGGCAAATGCAGGGACACGGTGCTTCGAAAGCTGCATCAGGCGTACGGCGCTGTCAGGCTAATACATGTCGTCAACATTCTATATCACCTCATAATGATACGACGCTTGCAAACACGTACAGGTCCATCCCTCACATACGTATCTGCAAACTGGCGACCGATCTCCGCCCACATTCGTTGGCGTTCGAGCTCGAGGCGGGCATTAAGTAGCGCATTGGCCACCGTGCGCATCGCCGCGGGTGTCACGGTGAGTTTCCACGGAGCGGCGGTCACATACAGCGGGTCATTTGGTCGAAGTTGGTCAAGCTGGGAACCGACCTGGACGAGTGCGAGTGCGATGGAGTACTGCACGCTCGTGTCTGCCTGGTGTTCCCATACGGAGAGCGCCATTGGCATCCAGGAATCCATCTCGGCCTGGGTCAATCCCGTGAAGCTCCAACCCAGATTTGAACGCCAGAGCCCGAGAATCGCGATGAGTACAAGTTCACGATCTGACACGGTCTCAGCAACATAGCGTTTGGCTTTGGGGCGCAGCGCTGCTCGTCGGAGTTTGCTGTTCTCGTCGACCTCATTGCGTCGGACGCCGCCATACTGTTATGCGCGTGTAGGTACCTATGCAGGGACACAGGCAGACGATGGGCTTACCTTGAAGATGGTGCGGAATCTTCCTGCCAGGTGCTCAAAAAGAGGCACGATTGTGGGTTGCCATGATATCGCACGCGCCTGAAATCTCATCAATGGGACACTAACATTCACAGAGGGCAGAGGTAACGCACTTCAACGCTTAGGGTGACAGAAGCCTTGATCGCGACCAGTTTCACCGCATCTGAACGCTCAGCCTCTAAACACGTTTTGAAGAGGGATAACACATCATCCAAAGGCGAGAACCGGTATAATGCGACGAGTGCGTCCGCAAAAATGGTCACATCTATCTCATCAGGAGATTCCCAGAACGGCCGTTGATTGTCCCAATGAGTGATGATGTTCTGCAGGGCAATTGATAACAACTACGATGAAAGTGGTTCTGAGAGCTCACAAAGACTTCGTGGATATAATCAGATACGTTTGCGTGAATCGGCAAGTCCTTTCCGGGATCTGGGCGCGCACGCGCCGCGCCTCTGCACAGGTCAAGAATGCAAACGACAGAAACATCGCGTAGTTTATTGGGTGTTTGGGCGACTTTGCCGAGTTGATCAGTAAACTGAAACTAGCCTGTTAGAAAGCTGGCTCAGATCAGCAAGGGCTACAATCGTACCTTCTTAAGGTTGCTCTTGCTCGAGCCTCTCAAGTCGGTACGCATCCGCTCCGATGAGATGACTGCAAGTGCTGCAAGCGTGGGCCAGAGCGCGCGCGCACTTGTGACCTCGGACGGATCCCATAACAGATCAAATACGCGTTCAGGTGTGCCCTCAAGTCGACGGTGCGTGCGAATAGCTTCGTTATACTCCTCTGGGAACATGCTGATCCAATTCCAGATAGCGGTCCGCAGAGGTACTGCAACAGCTACTTTGACCTCTGGCTTCATGCTGACGAGCAGCGACGATAATTCTAGTGAAGCAGATGAATAAGTCTACTTCATGCTGACGGTTGCGGAACATATACATACCCTGCAAGATCTGAACGAGGCGCGTGCGGTCCAGTGAGCTGTGCTTCATCAGATTGAGGTCAACGATATCAGGACTATCGTCGGCGGAATTAGCGAGGAACCGAATCTTATGGCGAATGCGCTGCAAGACGACGACCCAATTTGACGCAGACAGGTGGTAGACAATCCGGCCAGCAAACTTCAGGATCAAGGCATTCAAGGAGAAATGAGATCTTGCAAGGACTTTAGGCGTGATTTCTAGCCTGGTATTGTGTTGCGCCAAGGGTGCAACGGTCACTTGCGTCATCTGAGAGCCATTCACCGACGTTGATGAAGCGTTCAATGGTTGTGAGGATGAACCCAGGGTTTGTGCGTCATCAAGATCCTCCGAAATGTATTGTGGTGGATTCAATGGCGCATCAACGTTATCTATGGTCTCAAAATCGTGGAATGTGGCTTCGAAGGATAGATTGGCCGAGGACATAAGTCGCCCTTCTGGGGGGGCTGTCTGCCTGAGGAAGACGACCATCAAACTGAGAATATATTTGGCACAAGCCTCATCCAATGGAGGTGGTTCCGTCAGTAAGGCGGAGGAGGTGAGATGCTCCGACGACGGTTTCCGGCTTTTCCTGCTACTGCGGCTGGTGACCACAGGCGAGGTAGGAAAGGTCGTATTGGATGAGCTTGATTGTGGAACAGTGCGCGAATCGTCTGGACATCGAATCCATCGAGAAGCCATTGCCACGGCGAGGACCTTGAGGACGAAAAGTTGTGACTGAAGGACATCAATCGTCCGAATGTTATGCGCATCCGATTGCTGCAAGATTGAAAGATAGTAAATCGAACAGAAGATAGAAATGATGAAAAACGAACCTTGGCCAACTTATCCAAAACCGAAGTCAAAGCGAGACCAATGATATCAAGTGAATCCTTAGAGAGTTCGACGAGACACCGGACAGTCTCGTCGACCGCTGGGTCAGTTTCTACTTGAGTTAAATCCACGCCTGAATTAGAGGGTAGCTGCAAACAATGAGCGAGACAAGTAGGGAGAGATGGGATGAAAAAGTACGGACCTTGTTCCTTAGACGATTGACTAGTATATGGATGATCTTTTGTTGGTGGGCAGTGGCGGAAGAAGTGTTAGAGGAATAAAATGAGGGGGGTTGAGTCGACATCGTTGTGAAAGCATGATGGGATTCGGCACTGCGATGTTGCCTAACGGAGCTCGATGGGGTGGAGGAAGAATGGTTCGCAGAGGCGGAAGGACGACGAACAGGCGCTGGGGGCATGGTGAAAGAAGGAAATGGGAGAGGGAAGGCGGATAGGAAGGCGAAATCGAAGTGAAAAGAAGGAGGAGGTTGATGAGCCCAAAATGAGCCGCCACGGTAACGCGCCGGATGGCGAGTGCGAGAGAGCGAAGGAGCGGGCGACGGTCGACGACACCGGCCACTTGAGCGCTTCGCTCCACGCGTCACCAAACGTTTACGGCAGCGCGTTGCTTACAATCCCGATTTATTGCCATATAAGGTAACATTACCGCCGTCCACCGGCGGGACCCACAGGGACCCACAAGTGAATGTTCACTTTGCACAGGCGCCGTACCTCCTTCGCAAATCTACGCCAATCAACGTCTGAAAGTCCAGCAGGAGCACTGATTTCTCGGCCATAAATGACGCGGTTGCTATTATTCTGGAGACTCAATGCCCATTATGTGGACATATGCGCACTCTGGGCACTCTCAGGACCACAATTTGGCTTGGTTCCTTCCTGTCTCGATCTCACTACCATGGGCTGCTTATTTTTTGAGAACCTCATGGATCGGTCGCGTTCAGATTGATTTGGTCGATTCCGCTGTGTGTCCAAATTGCACGTTGAGTCTGATACGAGACACAGCACGACAACTCCGCCCCTTCCGGACTCCGCAGATGGGCTGATCGAATGTACAGCCGGCTTTCTTAACCTCGGGCTGCCCCTCCTCTCGGTTTTCTTCTCGTCGACACCCACACCAGCCCTGCCCGAGAAGCTTCCTACGTGTAGTCCGCTGCATATATCTTCAACTATCTATAAGACGACTTATTTTTTTTTATCGTGTTATCAAAACGTTTCACTGTTCGATCTGCTTTGTCGACTTTTCCCATTGTTTTCTCGTTTTCGTTTTCCTAGCTCCCCACCCTCTTCTCATTCTCCTCGCCTGTCTCTCTCACCGTCCTTACCGCCCGCCAAACCGGCCCACCCCTGGTCAAATATTACTGAACGTCATCGTAATCCTCGAGTCCTCACCAGCTTCACTGGCCGTTGTTCCCCCCACCCCCCAGTAGCTTGGGTTAAATACCGATGTCCTATCGTGAAGTTGCTGACCCAGAGTTTCCCCCTGGTCTGGCGGCACGGTCAAACCCTGTCACAGAACAGGAACAGACGAGAGCGTTCAACCGATTTTCACTCACCTCGGTGAACGGATTTCATCCTCACGATCTTCGCAGTACTGCACCAACGTATGGCCCTCAAAGAGCGTTGCCGCTTTCGCCCACTCATCCGGCATCTCCCCGATCTTTTGGAATTCAAGACCAAGGGTATGGCATCACTCATGTCGATGCCCATACATGGCCATCCCCACTCGGTACAAATAGCCGGATACCCAATCTTCCCCTCCAATTTCACCAACCCAACCTTCTTCCCTCATCCCACCTCTCCTCCTCGCCCCCAAGCAGCGGGCCCGCCACCTTTCAGAACTGCGACACCGCCCGCAGTGGTCCCTATTCACAGTCAACTCCCAAAGATAGAGACCCGCACACACCCCGGGCATCACAGACGACTCCCCCATCGTCGCAGTCGCAATTTGTTTATACGTCATCCGCCACATCCGCTGTCAGCCCGCCCCCTTCCACATCCTCTCTGACACGCTCTACGCTCTGGTGGAGCGAGCTTGAACCCTGGATGGACGAAGAATACGCAAAGCAAGTCTGTGACCTCATGGAATGGGATCCGCTGAGCATCAAGGTCCCGCATCCCCCTCCCGATTCCCTCACAGGCCAACAGGCCAACAACCCGGGTTATTGCTTCCTCACCTTCAAAACGCCCGCGCATGCTGCTTCCGTTCTCGCCCAGATCAATAACAGCGGGAGCGGGACTCCCCTTACTATGCCAAACTCGAACAAGCCATTCCTTCTTAACTGGGCCTCCTCCACTCCTATCCCGCCATCACACTCCCCGCTTGGCTTCTCGAACCAGTCACAGCAACATGCCAAGGAGTACAGCATCTTCGTAGGTGATCTGGCACCTGAGGCTTCCAACTCGGATCTCGTGGCAGTTTTCCGCAATCCCGTGCTTGGCTTGCGCAACGATCGTGAACCCAAGTTCATCCACCCATTCGCGAGTTGCAAGAGCGCAAAGATCATGCTAGACCCCTCCACTGGCGTCTCAAGAGGTTATGGCTTTGTTCGGTGTGTCCTACTCTAGTCATAGTGCCCATGTTTCCTCCTCACAGCACACGCACAGATTCACGGATGAAGCTGATCAACAACGTGCCTTGATCGAGATGCATGGTCTCTACTGTCTTTCGCGGCCAAGTGAGTATACGCCCCCTTTTGATCACATGATTTAGAACGTCTCATTGTTCGCCCAAATAGTGCGCATATCTCCCGCAACCGCCAAGTACAAGGCTCCGCCAGCCGAAGATCTTCCGCAGGTTCAGATCCCACCTCCAGGAGTTGCCGCCGCCACCATTGCCCTTCCGCTACCTGTGGCAGCGCCCACTAAGAGTGTCTCGTCTCCCATCGCAGGCCCTAACACCGGGGCCACGAGCTCGAACTCACTTAGCAGCTCCGGCGTATCCTCCTCTGGCTCCTCCTCCTCGGTCTCTGCACCATCCCTAAGCTCTGGCCCGAGCACAAGTGGTTCCACGTCGACGCTAGCAAGTACGGACTCAAATGAGCGCCAACAGAACATGCTCAACCAACTCGCACAATACGCCCACTTGGCCTCCGCATCGAAGCCAGTTTCGGGTTCACCAAGTTCGATTACCGCACAACTTGCCAGACAGGAGGCAGGCGCAGAGCAGGCGCGGTATTCGCTGGTAGAGGAATCATGGAAGCACCAGGCGCAGGCGCGCGCAATATTGAGCAATCTTATCGGACCAAACGGCGAGCAGCTCACGTCCACGGACCCGTACAATACAACGGTTTTTGTCGGTGGCCTATCACCCCTGATCTCCGAGGAAACTTTGAGGACGTTCTTTGCCCCCTTCGGTGACATTCACTATGTGGGTTTGCTCCTGCTATTGCACTTACGATCCCTTCATTAATCACCCTCCAAATAAATCACAGGTGAAAGTGCCAGTTGGAAAGCATTGCGGCTTTGTACAGTTTGTGCGTAAAGCCGATGCAGAGCGTGCCATTGAAAAGATGCAAGGCTTTCCAGTTGGAGGTAGCCGAATCCGCCTCAGTTGGGGCCGCAGCCAATGTTGGTCCACCATTCAGTTCTCCACTCAAGCTCGTCTGATGTATTCAACGCAGATAAAGCCGCTCAAGCTGCCGCTCAAGCAGCTCAAGCGGCTGCGCTGCAGGCACACTTACAAAGCCAGATTATTTCTCCGCGTGGGGCGCCACTCACCATGGAGCAGGCAGTTCAGCTGCTGCAGCAGATGCAGTTCGGGGGCCCCTTCCCTCCTGCGGCCAGCGGCGATGTACAAAGCCAACGAAATCAGCCCCAGTTCCAACCAACGGCGCCGCCGAACGACGAGGCCCTGCGGAATGTAGTTTTCTCGACCCGCGACACGAACGGCACGTCGCCGTTTGTGGTACCGCCCGCTGGAGGATTTGGTGGTGACGTGCGCACACCTCGCGTCGGCCTGTCTACATCTTTCTCTCCATTCTCGCCTGATCCTAGCCTCTTTCATGGAGGCGACCTCCCATCCGGGCCTGTGCCTAGGAAGCCTGAGACACTCCTGTACCATCCCCCTTCCTCCACCGGTTTTGCTCAGGGATTCGGGTCTGGACCCGTGGTGCCGCACGATGTAAGCAATACCATGGGAGCGAATGGAAAGATTACGAACCCCCGCTACACCGCCTTCTATGACAAGCCCACTGCGGCGACGATTTCACGACCACCTTCTGGCTCACTCAACACGTCTCACCCCGAGCAGCAGGAATATTTCGAGATGCCAGAGCCCGAGCACGACGTGATCACGGACCTCAATGGTACGCTGGCGAGCCTCGACCTCGACAGCGTCAACCACAGGCAAACTCCCGCATCTGCACCCACACAGGCTGTATGGAAGACGCCTGGCAGCAGCAACCCATCCGCGGCGTAATGTGCGCCCGACCTTCCATGTTTACCCGTCCCCCGTCTCAGTCTCTCGATTTGTTTCGTCTCGCTATGAATTTGCCTTGCTTTGGAACGAATAATCTATTATCGCACAGCTCTTCGTTCACTTCTCCCCCTATCCCCCTTTTCACCCTTCGATCTCTGTTCAATTCGCGATTCTGTTACTCCCTGGTGTTAGAGACATATGTCTCCCCTTTTGATTTGTCCTTCGCAGACTACCCCTTTTGCTCACTCTGTCCACGCCGTTTCGTTACGGCCTAGCCATCGTCTTACTCCCGTCATGATTGTGCTATCTCACTCTAACTATCTTCGCTTCCAATGTCGTCAATGTCATCCAGATCCGTTTGGTTTTTAACATTGTTGTTACAATTAACTAGTTCGGTTCAGCTGCATACATAGCCCCTCACCATTGTGTGCTATCTCTTCATAAATTAGTTTCGAGACGTGGTAATTACATGAAAATGTTGATATCTTCATGTATTCAGTTTCGTAGTACTAGGTACGAGTCGCTAATTCAAAATTCAGATGAGATTCGATTTTCTTTTACCTCAACTCAAAATGGAGAAGAATTAATCAATCTTAGCTGGATTTCCGGTCCAAGCAGTCGAGACGAAAACCCTCGGCCGGTCTCACTTAATAACAAGACAAATAATTGGCACCGATCGCATCGTCCTAAATCTTAATCTTAAAATTTCTCACAGGCACGGGCATTGGCTCGGTGCCTTTCAAAGGACGTCTCAACCAGGAAACTCGTTCCCACGCCACCTTGCTCCGAAATCCGAAACGTTTTGAAAAAAATGGGGACATCGGCCGGCGTTGCAGGTATTTGCGGGCAGTGCCACGCGGTCAGGAGGCGAGAGTACATATGCGGTATCTGCGTAAAAAATATAACAAAAAGAGTGAAGGAACAGTGTGTCTATTCGCTGTGGACCGAGGTATCGTCTGCAAGGAAAGGTCTGCGGGCGACCAAAAGAGGGTCAGTAAGCAGTGAAGATTGATGATCGAGGTGAGCTCAATCCACTGACGTATACTCGTACCCACTCCGGATGGCGGTCGACATCCACTCTTCGTCGGCTTCCTGCAAAGGGAACCCTGGACCACCCGCGAGGCTGAGAACAACCGGTAGAAAGACGAGACCGTGCAAGGCCCCTGCGATGATGAGGGAGAACCACATCCGGAAATAATACGTCTGTGCGGGATGCGTGGTAAGCTCAGATGCGTTCGCATTGTGATATGTTTGATCTCACCTCCAGAAGTTTCGACCGCGTCAAAGCTAACACGGACATCCCGATGAGTTTCGTGAAGGTGATCCCGGAGAGGACCTGATGGCAAGCATAGCGTCAGAAGCCAAGGACGAGACTGTCAAGAGCGGGACGTACCGATGGACCAACGTCAACTAGGGCAGCAGACATCCTTTCGTCTCGCTCCTGCCCCATGGAGTGATCCATGGCAAGACCCGGCACCGGATTCATAAAGGCGCGCGCGACGTGCGCGCAGAACTCGACCGCGATACCTAGGGATATAACGAGATTGACGAGGCTGATTGCGTTCAGGCTTACGTGCCACAGCCCCATCACGCCCATGACGTTGACTACGGATAGTGCCACCACTGCTGTGACGATCACACCAGTTCGCCAGGACCCAAGAAACAGCGCGGTCACAACGAGGACAGACGCCAGTCCGACCCCCAAAACTCGTTGAGTGATGGATACGATATGGGCATACTGGTCGAAAAACACGAAGAACGAGGAATAGGGGAAAACGGAAGCGCCAGTCCTCCTCGAAATGTCATCCGCTATCCTATGGGTAGCGTCGAAGGCGTTGATAAAGTCGGCCTGGCTCTTCAATGGGTTAAGGAATGTCCGGAAGTGGGATGCTACAACTTCGTCCTGATCTTCGTTAATTGAAATGGCGGTTCCATAAGACGCTTGGCCACCAAGAGGGCACTCGTCATTGGTAGGAGAAATGAGCCACTGCTTGAGATAGCGGATGAACTCTTCGCCTTCGGGAAGCCCCTCCATAGTAATGTTATAGTTTTTGCCATCCCAGCAAGGTCGGCAAAGGCGAGGGCTGTCCCTCGGAGAGCAGAACATGTCTGGGTTCCGTTTGCGAACACGGCAACAGTCCGCGTTGGGGTTGAGCCATGTTAGGAAATCGTCGATCCAAGAGGAGGCAGGGTCGGAGAGATATGATACCGTTGGGCGCTTGCGCTCAGCTTCGAGGGTGTTTGCGACAGAGAAATCGTCACAGGTCGTAAAGCGGGCGCACAATGCTTGTTGTCCAGGGCGACGAGTAACGTCAACGTCATGCGAGACGAAATAGACCGGAGGCCCGATATTTAGGTAGGTATCCATATCGTCAAAGTATTGGATAAGGTGGGAATCCGATGGTAGGGCAAGCCTTTGATCTGGACGCAATTCAGCCATCTACCAACTCCTCTAACAAGCCAAGACCTACCGAGGCCGAGTTCGATGTGCTGTATCGATATTATAGAGATGACAAAGAGACCACCAAAAATCAACATGACAGCACCCTTGACTATGGGTCGAAGAATGAAAGGGGCGTAGTACTTCCGAATGAAGCGAGCAAGGGTACCATGGCCGCTACCATTTGAGCTTGTTTCGAGCAACTGGATGCGAGCCGGAATCTGGATGCACGGAAGGCAGTCCATTCGGCCAGCCTTATATTCAGATGATATCAGCGTGGGCCAACAGCCACGTACAGAACTATCTCACCTCGAGGCGACGCAGATCAAGGGCCATAGCACTGACAAACACCGTCACTTGAAGTAAGGCGTTCAGCAATACGCTGCCAGCAGCATAGAGGGCAAAGTTTCTCACAGCCGGCATAGGCACAAGCGCACCAAGAGCGAAGGCTACGGTCTCCGTTACAGAGCTAAGCATGATTGATGGACCCATCTTCGCCAAGGTTCGGGCGACGCGCTCTTCCGGTGGCAAATAAAGAGGAAGAGAGGCGGCGTCGATCGACTCTGTATGTGAAGAGTCAAACTGCGAACGGCGGGAAGCGGGAGAGATGGGCGTGGGAAATGGGAGGCCCTGCTCAGGTGAGGCAACGTTGGGACCATGTAGCATGTTCTGACGACTAAGCTCGTGGACAAGGATGAATACGTTGTCGACGCCGACTGCCAACACGAGGAACGGTATCACTTCGGCGATGATCAAGGTCACCTTTACGCCAATGGCTGAATATAATGCCACGGAAGACGCGACTGAGAGAATGACTAGAGCAATGCCAAATAATCCTAAAGTGAACTTGGAGCCAACGAATACCTTGCGCGGTAACCGAGGGAATATGTGTGGCGTGCCGCGAGGATCTGCGGAAAGGGGAGGCGAAGATGATCGAGAGAAAAGACGAGGCAAGTTGACCGCCCAACGATGAAGGGAATCGATGACGCCTTCTTCGCTGTTTGAATGGCCGCCGCCCAAGGTCAAGGTCACGTAGAAGAGCATCGCAAGATATGACAAAACTACGATCTTGACATCCATATTCGTACTCTTGTTGATTTCTTCTTCCAAGGAAATCCCCGTTGAATATGAAATCTCCAAACCCGCTTCCAATGGAGCTCGCTCCTCGAGTCGTGCCAAATATTCTGCAAGTGCGCGTTCCCACTCCATTGCCCTCTCTTGAACTTCCGGATCAAGGGAGTCGGATACAACAATACTTATGACCAAGGCCTCTGCCTCCAGGAATTTGTCTCCTGGTACACCACCCAAGACATATTTCGGTAAGAGTGGCTGCTGGAAGTCGGGAAGGCAGTCGACAGGGGCATTAGCGCAATACTCGACACGCTCGGCCCATGAGTCAGGAGAAGTGTTGTCAATGTCGTTGTCAAACCAGGCCGCGATAGATTGGAAAACACAAGCGCCTTCAGGGCCAGCAGGCTTGAAGCATACGTCGGACAGGGTGTATGAGTTTGGCGAAGAACGAAGGGTGCGAATATCTTTCTCGACGGAGAACCAGAATTTGAGATGGTCCCACGAAAGTACTGGCTTCCTCGTCTGCGAGATTGATACATGTTCTCCGGTTGTGGCGGAGGTTACGAAAATCTGTTGCGGTCGGTAGAAAGGACCAAAGTTCTGGTCAAAGAAATCCTTCTGAACTTTGCTCTCCGAGTCAGGCGCAACCCATAGCCGGACTGGATCCGTTTCCACGTCGAAGTCCTTCCAACCAATATTGAAAATACACATGAAAGTGAACACGATGGAAAATGTCGCCCATGGGGATGATGCGGTGAAGAGGCCAAGTTTATAGAACATCCGGCGGAGCTTTACATTCAAACGGTATTGTCGAGGCTGAACGCTGTCGAGAGGATCCAAGAGAGTAACACCGCGACCGGCATTTCGCGGTCCATTTGTACTATGCGAGGACTGTTCGCCATCAAGATATCTAGCCAGGGAAGATGCTCCCACCAACTCGCGAGAACGGGACCGTGGGGAAAGGGGGGTATCAGAATTTGTTTCCGGAGCGAGGGCCAGGCGACTGTACTTCCTCTCCTCCTTACGGCGCAGGACGGTCTGTAGGCTGAACCCGGTCATGAATGCGACAAGGCACAGAGAGTATGCTATTATGAGGATAAAAGACAGGCAGGAGAGTGCCCCGACGTGACAAGAGTCGCCTGCGGTAGGGACGTCGGGTAAGGTTGGGCAAATTTGCGGGCAATCGACGCACGCGCACCGGCTAGACAGGTCGCTGTCCGCGCAGTTTCGCGTAGGCTCGTCGTAGGCAACCATACCCGGCGAAACGGATGAAGGGAAATCGATTTGGAACGGGCTTCCAAGGGGCTTTTCCTTTCCCAATGACCCGAGAAATGCCGAGTAGTTCTTCGCGCCTTCGCCAATCAAATCCATGACATAGCCATTGGTCGCGCCAACTTGAACGTCTTTGCAACTGTCAAAGAAGCCCTCGCCGTGGCGCTCGGAAACGAAGAAATCCAAAGATTTCACGGCGGTTTGTCCTGTAGATGTAATTTGGGTTGAGGTGATGTTCACGAAGGACGCTTGGACGGGAGAGCACGTAAAATGGCAAAAGAATGAGCGGAAGTTGTTGCGACAAGCCGGACATGAAGTGATGAGGGGCTCCGCCTCGTTTAAGTTGTCTCGTAGGACCTCTAGTTGATCCGAATTGCAGCAAATGGGACCGTTAGCGAGTTCTTCTCCACAAACGGAAGTTAGCAAGGATCTAGTCGAATCATCTGGCTTGAGGCATCATGAACAAGGAGTGTTAGGCTAAGGGGAGATAGAGTAGCGCTACCTCGTAGGCTGGCCCATCATATGGACATGGTAAAGGCTTCCCAAACATACTCTTGGAACCGCATGAGCCGCGCATAGCGCAGCGGCCATCGACGCGGTCAGCATGATATCGATATTGAAACTTCATCCTCGAAGCCTGCGAAGGAGCGCCAGCGTGAAAGCGCGTTGGTTGTGATTCAGGTGTGACGCGTTGGGCGGACTGCTGGCGTCAGCATCAGCCAAGCCACGTGGCGCCACATTGTGCACCTCGACCAAACCAAAATGTCACGGCCAGGAGACCCTGCCACAACTCCAATGCAGAGTTCCACCACGAAGAAAAATGTCAAAAGACGGTTTATCGGCGTCAAAAGCTCACAGCCGTCAAAGCCAGGCGTACCCGTCGCCGTCATCAACCAGGTCCCTCAAGAAATCCTGTCCGACGTCGAGATAAATAATGCCATCAAGCAGTTGCCCTCGAATTATTCCTTCGAGATACACAAAACCATTCACCACATCAGAAAGAATAAGTCGAAGATGGTCGCTCTGCAGATGCCCGAAGGCCTCCAGATGTTTGCCTGTACCATCGCTGATATCATCGAAAGGTGCGTGTCTGTTGTCACCCGGGCGAGGGGTCAATGGGTCAAGTCTTCGCAGATTCACCGAAGCTCTTGCAGTGATCATGGGCGATGTCACGTACGGCGCCTGCTGCGTCGATGACTATACCGCGTTGGCGCTAGGGTGCGACATGCTGGTTCACTACGGACATAGTTGCCTTGGTCGGCAGGCTCTCTTGACCCACCTCCCAGCGCGCCGTTGATACTTTCCCAGTTCCCATGGACCAGACAAACATCAAAACCCTTTACGTCTTTGTCGAAATCACCATCGATACCATCCATCTCGCGCAAACCGTGCGACTGAATTTCCCCGATGACCGCCGCGTGTTCCACGAAACGCTGTTGGACTCCGATGAAACAGATCGGAATATACCTGCTGGTGCAACCATAGGTCATTTGCAACACCTGCGAATCGAGGGTCCGCCCACGGACTCTGCTTCTGAAGCACAAGGAAAATCTGGCGAAAAACCAACGCTTGCACAATCGCCCGAATCAACGCGCCTGGCGCTCGTCTCAACCATCCAGTTTGTGGCTGCTCTTCAACAGCTAAAGGATGAACTGAATGCGGAATACTCCGGTGCACCGCCGTTAAGCCTTCTTGAAGGTGATGATGAGAGACCAGAGAAGCCTGTTGTGGATGTTCGGGTGCTCAAGCTTTGGACTGGGAGGTATGAAGCAACAATCCCCCGGTCCAAACCCTTGTCTCCCGGGGAGATCCTCGGTTGCACCGCACCCCGACTCGGCGATGTCGATGCTCTCGTGTGAGCCCATTTCTACCCTCATCCTGTCGTCGATATGACCGCTTAGCTGGCGTCTTTCGAACAGATATCTTGGCGACGGCCGCTTCCACCTAGAAGCCATCATGATCGCTAATCCGTCTGTACCAGCATTCAGGTACGATCCATACTCCAAGAAGCTCACTCGCGAGCGTTACAATCACAAGGAAATGCGAGCGGCTCGGAGCGACGCTGTGACTGCGGCTCGCAAGAGCGTCGACGACATTACTCATAGGGCTTCGGCTGTGGACACCGTAGAGGGGGGAGCTCCCTCTTGGGGAGTTGTGCTAGGTACTCTAGGACGACAGGGTAACTTCAAGCAACTCCAGGTGCGTGGCGTCACCTCCGTGTCCACCGACTTGCTAATCTCACAACAACACCCCGACAGGCCATAACGAGACAAATGATGCAATCTCGCACACCCATACCTTACGTTCCCATCCTCCTCTCAGAGTTATCACCAGCCAAGCTGTCCCTTTTTAACCCCCACATCTCGATATTCGTTCAAACGTCTTGCCCTCGCCTCTCCATTGATTGGGGCTACGCGTTCGATCGCCCGCTCCTGAGTCCTTATGAGACGGCCATGGCTTTAGGAAAGATGGAAGGGTGGATCGAACGAGAAGACGACGTTTATCCTATGGATTTTTATGCCGCTGGGACACCCTGGGCTGCGTCCAGAACAACAGCATCCTTTGAATCGTCGATATAGCGACACATATACTTCGTGCGTACGAATACAAATTACTAGGGAGATATAGCAGCACAGTTATCGATAACAAAACTCAGAGCGAAAATGTGTGATGCAACCGAGAATGCATAGAGAGGCAGCTATCTAAGAATTGCTCCAAATTTTCTGGACTCGCGGGACCGATGAGAGACTCGATACCTGGGAAGTGCCCAGCAAAAAAGTCGACTTGCAGAGTGGACCAGAATTGATCGGTGGCTTCCTCGCGTCCAAGAAGATCGGTCAAACACGGCTGCGGTTGCGATAATGTCCGGGTTGCTCGGTCGATGCGCTGAGGGAGGGACATCGGAGAAGCCACACCACACGTGGCATGAAGAACCGGATCTCCCGAGGCGCACCGATTGAGTACTAAGCCCAATACGAACAGCGTTCGCTTTCGAATAACCTGGATATAGTCCAAGGCTCTCTGAGCGAGGGCGTTGTGGGGCTTGGACACCAAAAGGATGCCCTGTGCCATTGCGATCCACTCCTCGAGCTCCTCGTTCTCAGGATTTTGCGCGTCCATAATGATGGCAATCCCGATGCTCACTGGGCTTTGGTAAGCCGTGCCCAAATCTGCGCGGTGTGTTCAACCGACTTACGAGCAGATTTGAAAGTCATTAAGGTCATTCCTGACCAAGTGAGGTGGGCGGGCTCCGCCGAGCTTTGTTGCAATTGAAGTGATGCCAACTGCCGTTTACTATGGCGGGTGCCTCGGTCCAGAGATCCGTGAGAACAAAATTCGGGCTTACCAGAATGTGACGCAGATCGAACGTGCGTGTTTATGGAAGTTAGATAGTCTCTTCTCATTAACGGATAGGCCTTCAAATTCCTTCTCCTTTGTTGTATGGGTGAATAGGAATGGTCGCTGGGGTGTCATCAATATTAGCTGCGCCAAACCGGCAGATTTCACAGACCAGCAATTGCATCCGATGGTAAATTATCTCCAAGATCATCAATTGATACTGGAAGTTGCTCCATGAATCGTCTCTGGTGTTCAAAAGCATGCATACCTGGAGAGATAGATAAGGTCGAGCAGTGGCCATATGCGTTGTTTGATAGCGGAGTGAAGTTGGGAGCTCAAGCTCAAACTTCTTCAGTTGTTCTTCCCAGTCCATGACTACCCGATACGTAGGCAGCGTGGTGCTGAAACATTGATCCCACATATGGCCGCTAAGCTTCCAGAACTGAAAAAAATACAAATGGAATACTAACGGGCCAATCAGGTAACAGAATCATAAAAGTGTAGTTATTCTCACGGTATTCGGTGGGCTCCTCCACTGGTCTACCGATCAAATTTGGAGTATCAACGATATCTGCTTCGTCCAAGTTCATGGGAAGGGCGACATCGACGTGCTGTGAGAGAATAATCAATTCTCGCTGGGAATTGAAGTGTGAGGTACTAACTTGTTCAGAGATTAGATATGGGCGCCGATATTCCATACAAAGAAATCTTAGAGACGTCAGCTATAGCTGGCGAGTGCAAATAAATTACCATCACCTATCAGCCTTGAATAACGTCCCTACTATCAGTCAGATAGACATTCCAAGGAATAGAGAAAGATTCGTACACCACAACCGCCTGCGGATTTCCGCGTCATCAGGTCGTATCCGCCACGTAGTGGTGCCGTCGCGGTTCAAGGAAACTGGCAAGGGGATCTGAGTGCAAATGGTTTGCTACAAGTAACGGCGCCATACGTGCTTGTGCCATTCGAATGGCAAGGGTAACGATATACCAACTCTCACCCGCATTCGCTTCATTCTGTGTGGGAGATTGGCCCTGGAATCTAGAGTTTCAGGCAAGGCATAGAACCCACCCATAGGTACATGGCAAGTAACGTGAATGCTTGGATGCGTTCAAATGACGAATACGGAAATTCGGTGCAGCTGAATAGCATGGAACGCGAGAAATCCACTAGACGCTTCTCTAGGACTTTCCTCCCGGGTGCATAATCGGCGAACAGGACAGCCTATAGTATTTCGTTCTTATGATACAGGCGCCCATTTGGAATAAAGCGGATGGGAGAACGTACGTCGTCATCGGATTCTGGTAGGAACTGCAAGGCTATCGCACAAGTGATGGACAACAAGGCGACAAATTCGAAAGTAGGCGGCAATTCGCCAGATGAGAATGTGCGATAGAAGTTCTCGAAACATGGCCGATGGATGACAGGATATAGCCAGTGAGCTGAGGATCTGTCGAAGTAGTAAGAGAGAAGAAACGTCGTGATCTTCTGGTTGGGAAAGTGGTGTTGGGATAACGGCGGCGGGTTCCCAAAGCCGCGAAACTACAGACGTGAGGGAGTTACAAAGGAATAAGTAGTACAACATTGCGGAAAGAGAGAACGTACAGAAAGTATCATGCCGGCGAATGGGTAGTAGCCATCCTGTGCTTCCTGTTGCGATAGCTGGTTAAGGGCTGTGGCAGCAACCTGAACTGCATTCTCATTGACTTGAGATGCGGACCTCGAAAAGTCAAACCTATCGGGAGACGGTGAAGATACAGCGTTGCTCGCATTGGCATTCTGCAGCACCTGCAGGAGGGCGTCAAGGCCGACAAGGGCATTTGGATCCGGATCATTCGCAGAGTTTGAGCCATTGGACTGCCCTAAATTAGGGACATTGATGGAGGACTCGTCATTGTCTTGTATGGACTCGGATTCAGGACCTGTCAATCTGACGAAAACATACATGCCTAAGACACCTTGCGACTTCAACAACGCGAGACCAATGCATATACTCACTTGCGCTTCTTGACCTCTTTCGGATCTTCATAGGTGCAGGTATCCGGACAACCGCGGTTCACGCTGAAGAATGGGTATAAACGAGGAAACCTTGCGACATAATCGACAAAAGCGGTGGGTAAGCGTACCATCTGGAACAAGGGTGGCCACGATCACACTGCAAGATGAAAGGAGGGTCAAGGCAACATTAATCTTGAACGATCTGACAACTAGCCTGTTGCTTCCTTTTGTGGCATGCTACAGGGTTATGTTAGACTCAAAGAGTTGTGATACGATTCTATGAAAGGGATGTTGCGCTCACGTTGGCAGCTCCTACAGCACAACAAGTGAATTCAAGGTGTACGCCTACGCCTAAGAGGGGCTCACAGAATTATTCTATTTCGTCTCGACTTGGATCTGACACTAGTGGGCTCGACCACTTGCGACGTACTCGCTGGAGAAGGTGTCGAAACAGAAGGCTCACGCATCCCCGACGCAAACGCCGACCAGGTGGGGGTCCGTAACAAGGCAAGTGTGGCGTGACTAAGTCCACTTACTGTCGGCGCCTGTAAACGCCGATGACTCGACCGTGACCATCGTGACAAGTCACGCAGACTATGGCTCTGTTTTGCCTCTTATCTCCGTATGTACAAGAGCAAAAATTACATGCTAGCAGAGGTCAGTAATGAGGGGACAAGAGGCTAAGTGAGCTCACTGACCCATAAACGAATTCCACTTCATCTACACCACCGCCTGAAGGGAAATTACCTGGTCCATCTCTAGGAACGGGACCTAACTCGTCCACCTCTTCGTCAACGCCGTTATAATCTACGTCATCAAGCCCAAATGGCAGGACGGGCCGCAGCTTATCTGATCCCGATGAACGCCGCGCACCTGGCCCCGCTGGTGACTTGGTCAGTGCAGCCATGGTTTTCGGGCTCATATGCTCGGGGTCCACTCAGCATGCGGCATAGCACGATAACGGATTGCATTCCTTACCTCCCAATTATTCAAGTTCTCATCAGCAATTTCTCCGCCCTCACGGCCAATGTCCCGGCTCTCGTCACCTAGCTCTCCAATCGATACGATGCTTTCGCTATCGCTGATTCCATCTGCGATTTCTGATGCGAGGTCAGGGAGCCTGTGCCACCGAGAGGTGCCACTGCTCTGGCCTTCCGTGCCGTGTGCATGCGATGAGCCGTCCGACCACCCGAGATCAGACAAGTACTCTTCGTACTCTTCTTCGAAAGCGATGTCTTCGGTGATGTAAGGGAGGAAGATGTTCGTGTCCGGCGCGTGTGCGCGGAGAGGTGGAAATACGTCGGCCTCGACCACGTTCGGAGTCCCCACAGGACGCAAAAGACCAGACAACTCGGGACCAGGATGTAGACCTTCCAGGTGGTGGGACAAGCTCACTGATCGCCTGTGTGCTTGACCGTGCGCATGCACGGCTTGCTGACCATAGCGCTTGCTGTTATCTGTGTCAGAGTTGTGTCAGCAAGTGTATGAGGACCTAAGCTTGGATCAACGTTACAAAATTTGACGAGTTGTCGGAGCGCCTGTTCCTGTGCCTGGAATGAATGCGTCATTCATACTAAGGATCACGGCGACAACTTGAAACAAAATTTGCACCTGTCCTTCACCGAGGTCATCCACCTCATTGCCCGTGAGCCATTCATCGCGTAAATCAGGCCGACAGTTGAGGTAGATCGACGTAATGACTTGCATGTTCGCTAAGAGTTTGGGTTAATAGTGCGGCGTCAAGGAATCTGCTGTAATTACGCACTTTGCCGCCATCTACGCCCACTGTAAGGCACTTGGCTCTTGATTAGTTTAAGAATGTGAAGTTGCAGCAAGGGGTGTTGCACTTTCAGCACACGCTTAAGAACGGCCTGTTAAATATGGCGGAAATGTAAGCGAATACAAATATAACGGAAAGACTACGCTACCGTGCTCTTGTATTGAACAAGCATCCGGATACGATGCGAACGATGTTTTGAGAGCTTCTGCATGACTTTGGCAAAGTTAATTGTAAAGAAAAAGTTTCGCCAAGAGAATTCGGTGAGCATGTCAATTTCCTCGTGGGTCATTGTCCCATTGGGCAGGACGGTTGTCCGTGTCACAGTGCGCCGCGGGGGGCTGAGCATGTTGTCCTCCATACGGCTAGGTTGGGGATTCTTCGAAAAGTGAAGGAGGCAATATCGAAAGAAGCTAATCGAAAGATCAGAAACATCGATACGTGGTGTGCATGATGGCGGTTACAACGTACTTGTTATTGAGCGAATCTGCTTTAGAGACAACTGTCATCGATACGTCTTGCATCCCAAACATCTTCATGACGAGTAGTAGACAGTTCGTGTCAAGCAACAGTTGGCCTAGGTGATGAAACTTCATGACATCTGGGACGAGCACTGAGCCGATGGATGCCTCCAGTCAAGTAGACGAACCTACGGGAGACTTTAAACCACTTAAGTGTGAGCAACAGAATCGCAGATACGGCCTTAGTTGTGATCTCCCGATGGCGGGTGACGTCGATCTCGTCAAGTGTAGGAGGGTGCAATGGGGGTTGTTGTTGATCCTGCGCTGAAAACTTTTTTAGTACTATAATGAAACAATTCATTTGAGGAAACTTACGTGAAGATACTCCGGGCGGAAAACTTGCTGAGTTGGCGGATGTTGGCGGTTGACCCGGAGAGGACGCAGAAACGATGGCCAGCAGAAGCTTCAAGAGAACAAGTACCCAGTTGGAGAGCACTGGGAGAACAGCGCTCTGTTGACCCCGTCAGACAAATGCATGCGCACAAGACTGAGAACCATACGTAGATCTGCTCTACGCGCCGTAAGCGCATTAGGTCTTCTCTCTTGACTTTGAGCTTGCGTTTTTCGGCGGCGGCATCTGCCGCTTTCATCGCAGTCTCCGTCTCAGCAATCTTCGCGTCCAAAAGAGCCATGTCGGGCAAGATGTCTGTTTCAGCCTCTACGTTCTCATTCTAATGGCAGGCGGGCGACTGTAAGTTGCTACGCAATGCGAAGTCGGCATACACCTACGCTCAGCTTCATTTTGTTCAGAGCTTCCGTGACATCGTCCATCCCTGAGAGATGTTCTAACCCACTCTCCGAATGAATGTAGTCTTCACGCGTACGCCACATTTGCCACAACGCTAAGCTGACATACATATGCTTGCTGTAAAGGTTCTCTGCCTCCTGGATTGCAAATGGGACGAGCATCATGTCACCGTCCCTACCTCTCGTCCTTGAGAAAGGAAACAGAAACGGACGAGAGGGATCTGTTTGATATTGCTGCTTCTTAGGCTTCGGTGCTGCAGGAGGGGGCGATGGCGCTGGGGTAGCGGGTTGAGGGATTGGACGATAACCAGACGGAATTTGTGATGAGCCGTGCATGCTGTGAGAGAGGTTGAGCGGTGCGGGTTGAGAATCGTGTTCATCATGATGGTAATGATGTCGGACAGGAATAGGACTATATGCTTCAGCAAGCTTGGAGATTTGAGGGCGTGCAGCAACAGGGAGTGATTGCTCGATAATATTGGCAACTGGGGCCGTCGGACCAGGGTCCGGAGGAGAGAAAGTTGGATATTTAACAGTGGCCTCGTCATGGAAAGCCTCCATATCCAACGGCGATGACTTGATGGGGATGGCTACACCGTCTCACGTGGTTATGATCATAAATAGGACACGAACTCGACACAAACCTTCCTCTGGGACGGGGGCTAAGCCTGCCAATTCACGAGAGACTTTCTTGACTCTCTCGAGATCACGAAAGCCACCGCAGCAAGACAGCAGCGTTTTCCAGAGAACCAGGAGCAGCTTACTGGAGATGAGAACGTGAAACAGACAAAGGGGCCAAGTACCTTCTTCACTGGATAGCCCTTAGCGCTTTTGTCTCGCAGGCCAGACACCACGTTGAAGAAGTAAACTGGTAGCGGAGGATCCATGCTCACTGTGGGATATTCGAGGGAGCTCGCTCGTCTCGAACAATGGGACTTACTGAGCTCATCTGCGAAATCATCATGGCCCTTGAAGACTTCAATCAAGTGGTAAAGCATGGCAAGGTAGACGGATATTTCCGTGGTGATTTCTTCCATAAAATCGGACTTCTCTTCAACTCCGAGTTGTATGCGTGCCGCATCAGCATCGGAAAGAGACCTAGAGCAATGTCACGTCAGATTGAACAATCATCTCGAAAGGTGGGCTACCAGAGAAAATCATGCTTCGAGCTGGCGATCTTCATTGCCTCCACGATGTTGCTCAAGCCATTCGCGTCCCGCACGACCTTGCAATTTTCGAAAATCCAATGTAATTGGTGCTCAGGTGACGTAGTTTCGGCGAAGGTGCCTGACACGTGTGAATGAAGGCAAGGTGCCTGTTGCGAATGTGTAGCCACCAACCTTGTAGTATGTACAGTAATCTGCGGGCATTCGTGAACCGGATCTCGACATCCTTGTGTTCTAGGCTCTCGAGTAGAAGCTCGACGTGTGCTCTGCGCCTTTGTGGTGGGCTCCTGGTCCATTCTTTCCACAGGGGCCTTTTAATTGACGCCGAGGGAGATTATGCAAGACGAACACACACAGACCTCCTTGAAAGGAGCCCTCCCACGCCTTTAAGTTCTCAGCAGCTTGTGGCATTTCCACGTAGGAGTAAAATTCCTCTATTTCGTTGAGGACGGTGTCCTCGTCATCATATTTAAAGTCGTAATAACATTGCTGTACGAGACGGGTATCATGACGTGTAATCGGGGTTAGATGGAGGGGATGTACGTGCCTTCGGCTTTGGGGCTGAGTTAACCATAGCCTTAAGCTGGCCGAGGGTGATGGAATCGAGGTCATTGCTCTGCAAAAAGATGATTAGTGATGAGACGGATGTATGCGCGCGTGGAACAGACCATGATGAGGGATGATACGCAGAAGGGGCGTCTTTCCTAAACGGGCAATGTTGACCATTTTTGCCACGCAGGACTGTTCTGCTCGTTCCTGTGGGTCCCGTGCCCGGATCTCGCCTCTCTTTGTTTCGGTCTGGTTTCTCTCTCCATTTTCCTCCCCTCCCCTTTACCTCCAACCACCACCACTGCCAGTCTTCTCATATCCCACTTGAGATTCTGGCTCCATCTTAATCCGGTCCAAACCTCACAGGGACGGTCCACAAAAAGGCACGCCTTCGCTGCGCGTTCGCCGTCGTCGACTCTGCTTTCTCCCTCTCCCTCCACCCCCTCTTTCTCTTTCTCCCTCTACTCTAATCTTACGACTTGTATCACGACCCCACTTCCTTTCTAGCCTGCTTTGGCTGAACCCACTTGGGCCCCCGCATTGCCGTCAGCCCTACCAGCAACTTTCGGCATCGTGAGCTCCTTTCATTTTTTTTCTAGCGTGCAGATGCCCGTTCCCGTTCTTCCATACTCCCGACCTTCAGCACACCCAGTGTTTAAACGAGACCGTTACCCTGGCGACCTAAGCTACCATCAACAATCGGCCCTCCCCAACTTGACTACTTCCATCCCCCTTCCACCCCCCGGTCCGCCCCCGTCTTTCGGCACAAGAGAAGAGTGGATCAGCTCCTTGCCACTGTGGCGCCGCAACAAGCCGCGTCGCATTTGGGAGGAGGGAGATTTGCGGCTTGCCAACGATCCTGACATGCAGGATTTTCCCAGCGGGTTGATTCGTGCGGGAAACGCACAGATCATTAAAGGAGATCGCGCGCAAGCGTGTATTCCGCCCCTTTTGACTCTTTACCAGACAGAGCAAATTCGTCACTCTCAGCACATACATGATTCTGAGGACGACGTTGACGAGATAGGTTCTGGCACTCTCGACTACGAAATCGAAAGTCAGTGGAGTAGCACGTCCCGTTCTGAGGACCTCGCCGAGATGGAAATCGATCCAACCGGCGACCATCACTACATAGGAGGAGACGGGCCCCTCCGTGCCAGTGACGTATTCCTTCAACACCCACCTCGCTTTGATGACTCATACTCTCCCTGCGGAGAAGGCTCTTCAGCACCCGCTCCCGATGAAGATCCGGCTTCCAGCCCTCTCGGGCCGATTACTCCTTTCGGTGTTTTCGTCGACCGCGCCGTAGCTACCGCCCACTTCTCCAAGGTTGCATTACCCCTCCCATCTCCCTTTGAGCCCGATTCTGTCCAGTATGGTGTTCCGCCCCCACCCTCCACCCTTCAGTACGAAGCTACCCAGCAGCAGCCGGCGGATGTATCCTCCGCGCCGGACGTTGTGCCGATGCCATCTGCTACCCTCTCATACAAGAAGGTTGCAGATCCTCTGGCCGAGTGGGTGGCCACTTTCGTCTGGAATGTTTGCACCACTGGCATGTGTCTTGACACATTCTCCGCGTACGTTCATCCAACTTCGATACCCTTCTACTTACCTCACATTATTATTCACAGGGGTAGTCCCACTCAGCACACGCAACACTCCACCCCTCCTCCATTTTTGGCCAGCACCGTCCGCTCTCTGTTATTGTCCACTCTACTCCAGCCCTCTGCTGTTCTTTTGGCTGCCTGGTATATAGTCCACCTTCCTGCCCGATTTGGGCTTATTTCCCTAAGACCCGACGCTGTGAAGGAGGTTCGCTTCAGACTCGAACTATTTGGTCTTAGTGAATGGCAAGATTCAAGCTGCTTTCCAGCCACTGAAGTTCATGCACCGTTCCGTCTTGTCCTTCTTGGGTGCATGCTTGCGAACAAATGGTTGGACGATCATACATTTTCCAACAAGACTTGGTATGCACTCTTGTGCCCCTTCCGCGTACCGATGCTGATTCATTCGATAGGCATACTATCTCTGGAGTCCCGATCCAGTCTTTGAACCGACTCGAGTCACTGGCACTTGACATATTCTCATATGATCTTTCCATCACGCCATATGAGTGGAACAAGTGGCTCGTGCAAGTCTTGTCATACCACAGATCCCTGTCCTCGGCACCCAATCCCCAGCTCATTTCACGCCCGACTTCTAACCCCCACTTTATCATGCGAAAGATGATCGAAGATCTTCTTGAGCCTGCGTCTCTTTCGTGCGACGACATGTACCCCAAATTTCAACCCCAGCCGGTATTCCTGGGCCTTGAAGAGAGACGCCGCAGGAGATTAGACCCAACCACCGCTGACGGCGCTGAGTCGAGTTTCGAAGCGTTGGAGATCGATTTGGATGAAGATGGGCCCCTTCGGGAAGAGTATATGCCAAGACGACGCATCAGTAGAAACGGATCTTTCCGCGAAGCCGTCGGCAATACCACCGGCGCAGCTTTCGGACAGGAAAAGGGGATCGAGTGGGAGCGCGCACCGGAGATGCAAAGGGCTCTTCCGCCACCAGCCAAGTGGAGTCCTGCTGCGGACCAACCGCTACGGCGTGACATGATTAGAGAGCCGACGCATTACATGGCGGTGCAACCACCACCAGTGCCACCACTCATTATGATGCCTCAGTATCCGTTGAGCGGTCAGGGATGGGGAGTCAGAGCCCCGGCTTTCCATCCGCCTCCACAGCCGATGTTTGGCCAGCCCTATGACCATAGCCATATTCGGTCGATCTCGGTTATTGATGGTAGGCAATACCATTTACAGGACGGTGGACACTGGCGGTCACAATCTCAAACACGCATCGAATATCCGTGTAGCTCAAGTGCCCCCAAGCTAGCCTACCAAATTCCCGCACTGTGTTGGACTGGTGCCGAACAGTACGGCTACGACGCTGCGTACGGTCAAGGCTTTGGACAAAGGCTCGTCCTCCCGCAGTACCGGCCGCCATGGGTCGGGCACTGACTCTGCTTGCACCACCATTCTCATGTCATTTTATATCATACCTCAGTTTTCAGCATCGGCATTTATTTGTTTCGTGTCACATATTCGCATCGTCCCTCTAGGCTTCTGTTTCATTCAAGACTTGAAAGCGATCAGCTGAAACTACTCCGCGATAGCCGCAATAGAAGACTCAGCTTTGTTCGCATCTTCCAGTCCAGTCTCGGCATTTATTTCTACTCTGCTTGCCTCACCCGTAATAGCTTATCCGGTTCCCTCCATCACCAGTTTCGAGAACATCCATCCAGCCCTTTGTGGCCCGGCTCTCAGCACCACCTTAGCATTTCTCATGTCATATTTATTCCTCCCTCACCGCGCCACCCCGATCTTTGTGGTCCACGGCTGCTTGCCATCCGCTCAACTCGCTCGCATCACAGCCGCACCACTCGGGTGTATTTGTGGCCCCCTTTACACCAAGGCTTCTGGCGCAGTTGCAATTGTATATGGTTTCCATTGCACGCCCATTTTCAGTGTTTATGCATCGTGTTTCCTTGATGTGTTTCTCCGTGTCTCATTTTCTTACACCTACGATGCCAGTGCGTTTGTTTCGCTCGAACTCTTTTGCTGCGTAATAGCGATCCGTCTACTACCCGTAAGACCCCTCCCTCTTGCCACATGACTGTTCGTTATTCCGAGCCTTAATCTCCCCCTCGAGCCTCTCTTTCCCTCCTTTGAAACTCCACAAAAACATTTTTTATCACACCCAAAAAAGCAAGCCACCGCCCCTACCCTTGACATCCTTACCCGCATCCGGTCCTTTCACCATTTCGCCGTCCTTACCTGATCGTTATCCGTCACGGTTTTACGATACACGTATTTGTTTGCTCGCCAGTGATGTCCCTTTCCCCCCCGTCACAGGCTCGTATGAGTTCTGTATAGTTGTCCATCAGTAGATGTTGGGTCTTGTTCCCTACTATTGCGAAATGGATGACAATTATGACCAGCATGCGTGATCTTCACACATTCCTGAAATCTCGCTATTGTGAGAAATTTACAATACAAGTTTTGTTTGACAATTCCGAAAGAGCTACATCACAATACGTCGAACTCGTTTCGCACAGTCCTTTCACAATTACTTGCGTACAACGATGAATGGGACCTGCGAAAGCACCCGGAATGGGATAAGTGCAGGGGGGAAACAATTGTGAATGCGCACCTCAACATCTTCTCCCTCTTCGTCAGAAGCCATTACCTCTACAACAAAGTGGGTAACGTGTGCAGGAACGGGCTTCTTCGTGACGTGCTCGACGAGCGCACTAAACTTCATGGGCAGACGTTCTTCACTCTGTCAACGTCATAAAAAGTCAGCGAGACACATATTCACATGCGATCGCGACAACAAATGAGCTGCCCACCTTCTTCTTTCCAACGAACGAGCTCCAGAGCATGCTGACGCCCTGGCTGACCATGGAGATGTCGAGCTGGTGTTCCTTCTGGAACCACGTGATAATATCCTTGAGCGTAGGGTCGGTTTTGAACACGAAGCGATCCCACAACGTCCACTCCGTCGTCCCGTACTTATTTTTTTGGGCCACAACTGGTTCCGAGAAACCGAAGAATGGCAGGGCGAGGTTCACGAACCCATTTTTGTAGTCCTCGAGTTTGTTCTTGCCATCGATGACCTAATGGGAGAACCCGTGGGACAGTGGATGAGCAATTTACAAAATAAGGACAGGAAAGTTGCTTACCTTGTATAGCTCTAGACAGACCAGGCCAACTACTAGGGACGTCGTGGTAGCGATCGCAGGGATGATCTTTCCGGCAATTTGCTTCGTAGTGTGGCGATCAGCGGGGGGGATGCTGTAATTCATTGCGCGAAGGTTAGAAGCTGTAGTGATGAAGTCGATGTGGTAATTGGTATCATCGTCCTTCTCAAACTCTACGGGATTAAGGCGGAACCCAGCAAATGACGATGGTGGAGGCAGGGACTTGGCAAGCTCGCTGGGGTCGGTGGTATCTGCAGAAACGGGTCAAACGTTTATTTGTATGTATAAGATGAATTTGGCCTATACCGATTCCTGAGTTGTCTACTGGCTCGTTCTCGTTCACTTGGACCTTAACACCGCTCTTAGGTGTGAACTCAGGGACAACCACTGAGTCTGCAACCTTCCTGAAAATAACAGGGTCAGTTTCTCCGCGCAATCCGTAGTTGAACGCGTGGAGGTTGGCCGCGGCGATGATAAATTGGAGATGAGCGGGCTTGTGAAGGGTTAGAACGAAAAACCAAGTATGATGCGACAATGCTTACGTCGCTCGAGTCGAATGTTAGCGGGTCCGGAGCACGCTTTGGACTACTCCAGAACGGTTGACCGCTATTCGTCACGGCATCTTTCGGGAGACTGTATAATAATTGACGGATAGCGTCATTGTACCTTTCCTCGAACTGCAAGCGAGCCCAAACGATGCACTCTTCAAATGTGATGGGTCTATGTTGGACCAAGTATGAGGCGATCTGTTCAATCTGCTCCTTCTGCTGGCCGGAGTATTTAAGAGCATTTTCGAGATAGCCTGGTTCCGAGAGGTAAGAATTGACAGATTGCGCGGGCTTAACAAACAAGTTGTCGAACTCCGTTCGGCTCCACTGACGCTATCATCAGCCTGTGCATCTAAGCCACGAAGTTGACATGCCCACCTCGATGCAGTGCTGGATTGCATGTGGGAAGTTCTTGACGGTGCACGACGGGGTCTCTTTCTCCGGGGGATCCTGCGACGATGCGTATGATTCTGTCAGGTGTGGAATAACAACTTGCGTATTTCCTTTCGTGCCAAGGGTGCCAGACTCCAATAGGGGTTTCTCGAAGAACACGCAACGCTGGTCCATGTATAGACCTACAGCACGGCATGAATGACACATGTAACCAGGTAGAAGTAGGAGGAACATACGGGCTTTAACATTGTCAAGAGCGTTGGTAATCCCGTCAATTTCGTCAAAGAAACGCTCTCCGTAAACGTCTAGTCCCGATGTAAGCTTTATCCACGAAATGGCAAGTGCTACGGAGAGAACGTACGTTCAGTATCCGGGCCAACAGGATCCTGTCGGCTGTCGATGTGACCCTTGAGATTGGGATTCATCTCTGCCACGGCAGCTGCGGCAACGACCGACTTGAAGTTGCCCAAGTCCTTTGCACGGAATAAGAACTGGCGATTGAGGTTGCTTTTCTCGATGGTATCAAGATCGGTGACATAAATGGCGCCGTTGGGCCCGGAACCGAGGCCAATCATGCTCCAGTTCTTCAGCATCTCACAGCCGATAGCCCCAGCCCCAACCAAAAACTGTCGATAGTTGAAAATCTTTTCCTGGAAAGCCTTGCCAAAAACGGCTGTCTGGCCGTCGTAACGAGAGCCCGTAGGCTGACAATCTGCTTCGCTAGGAAGTGCTGATGGAAGGGATTCAAGGGAGTCGAAGTAGGTATATTGGATGACAGGGTGGAACTTTGCTGAGCACGCTTTCAGAACTTCTTGGGCAACCAAGCCACCAATGACAGCATTAACCGGGGCGAGGTTTCCGCTAGCTTGATACGACAGCTCAGTCAAGACTTTCTCGTCGACATCGGCATCTAATTTCTTCGCAAGGGAAACCAGTATCGCCGCGTCTTCAGCATTACGAGGACGAGGGATGCGCTGTTGTTCGGAGAAGAATTGCCAGAGAGCCTGGAACCCAGCGTGGAGTGTGGCTGGGCGGTCGAACTTCGCGAAGTCGGTAATCCAGAATTCGGGAGCTTTTAAAGATTCACGAAGAGATTTCTGTGAATGGATGTGAACAATGTTCGTGATATGTGATAGGGACACACACAAACTCCAGAACCTTGGGCATCTTTACTTGCGTGAAGATGCCACCAGTCTTGTACTCCCCAAACGAGGTTGTGTTACCGATGGAGAATGTATAAGGCCCCTCTACGGACACCTTGCGCGGTTCGCAACCATTCAGGTCCACCATTCCCTGAATTTCTGAGAAAGTGACGAAGTCACCATCCTCCAAACCGTGTCGCGTCTCGTCGAGGCATGTGACGATGGCATCTTTGCCCTATGCCCCGCTTATCAGATGTCGAAAGCAGCGAAATCCAGAAGGCCACACACATTCTCCACAGAAACGATCATTCCAGATAAAGGCTGTTCGCCAGTTGGATCAACACAAGTAAATTTAGGGCCAAAGTCATTAAACGCATAGCTTTACAAGGAATGAGTACCGCTGAGGATAAAGTGATGGCTACATACCCGAAGAGCCCATGAGTCCCAGCCGTAATAAAGTGGACATCATTTTGGTGTGTCCAGTCGTTGATCTCCAGCTGCTTTTGAAGAGGCGCGTTCACCAACACGACAACCTAGAATAATAATAGATATATCTCGATAATTGATAAGTCCCGCGACGAGTTACCTGAAAGCCCTTCACAAGGTCGACTGTAATGGGTTGTCCCGGGTTACCTCCAAGATTCCGGACGAAGACGTAGGTGTTCAACTCCGCAAGACGTGCGATTGCAGCGTCTGCTCTCGACTTTCCGATATCATCTTCACGAAGAAAGAACTATGGTACGTAAGACGAAGGCGGGTTTAACAAGGAAAGCCGCAGCTCGCCTGTGAACTCAGATCCTGAATTTGGACCGGTTCAGGGTCATACACGGTCACCGACTTGACCCCAGCTAGGATTATGTTCTTTGCTGGATTTGCTTCATGAGTGGTCCTAGACAGCGCAAATCGGTACGCGCACCTATCTCAACGCCCAGGCCGTCCAATCCTACGATCAGAACGTTTGAAGCGGCCATACGTTTCATGGCTGTCAATTCCTCATCGGTAAAGCTCCTCTACTAGTGTCAATGTGCACACCTTCATGGCCCAATACGTATCTAAGAAAGAGAAAGGGCACGATAAGCAAAGACGCGAGGCAGGAGTGGTGAGACTTGCAATTGGCGGGAGTATAGCCCCTCGTCGATCTGGGCCTCGTCGACATCCATAAGGTGTAGGAAATAATGTGTTAGAATTGTGGAGCGAGCGTGCGAGGGAGCGTGGCAAACGTGCCCGCAGTCTCGGTTTGTTTACTGTATTGTGTTTGAGCTCACATGACTTGTGTTCCGAATTCGTACGTACCGGGCCGGCTGCCCATTATCTAAGCGAGGCATCCCCGCGTTCCGCAGACCGGCCGTATATACCTACTCATTTATGATCGTTCGTCCCTAGTTACATTCCTTTCTTTGCAGTATATAAGACCCTATGGTCTCGTAGTTTAGGCCTCAGTCTTGTGCATTATCTTGTGCACACAAGGACTGAGGTATGTGACTGTTTATGTAGCAGCCTATTACCTGTACTCACTTGCCCCAGATTGGGCCATTACTGTTGGATGTGCAATCTGTCACAGTAGACATGGTCAGCCTAAAAGAGGGGCCATGTGTTGACAAGAGGGGTATCAAAGAAGGCTAGATAGCTCAGTGTAGTGTTGCGGCAGCTTGAGCTGGTCACTTTTAGAAAACAAACATAACATGATGAATAAATTCTGTAAAATCACGACAATATTTATGTGAATAGTCCACCCTGAAAGCCGGGGGGTCACTTAAGAC